>ERZ1370068.10460-contig-9158_pt1 | contig 66329 bp, 75 predicted proteins | sample MGYA00561227_ERZ1370068 | MGnify/ENA primary metagenome ERZ1370068 (study PRJEB38410, sample SAMEA6850437) | metagenome | study: Metagenomic assessment of the ecological functions of the soil: analysis of the soil microbiota associated with the... | reverse complement strand
TTATGCTTCGTTCCAGTTACGTATTGCTCGTCTGCTGCGCATCGCCCTCCTGCCGTCGCCCGCCGGCGCACGAGGGAGTGCCGACACCACACCCAACGGCATGTTCACCTGCGCACGGCAGCGCAGTTCCCGGCCGAGCGGCACCGCCGGGCTGTCCCGGCGAGTCCGCCCGGATATTTTCCAGCTGGCGAGACGGCGCGACCACGCCGCGCTCCCGAGGCCTGACCGAGCGAGTTGAGTCTCGGCTATGCTTCCCATCTTGCACCCGTGGCGGCTGCTCGTTGCCACGGTCGGCCGGGGTGACGCGTTGACCCGAAGTTCATCTTGCTCGTGCTTGGTCGCCGCCCCTGGTGAAGCGATGCGGCCCGCCACCCCCGGTGCCACTCCGGACTGAGGTGACCACCGAATGGGTGACCGCCGCGGCACGGCCTGGCCTCCTGGGTATCTGCTCGGTGCTCGAAGTAGACGCCGAAGTTGGCGCCCAAGTTGACACGTTGTGGCCGGACCTCGATGATTCCAGCGGAGGTGCCGTTGCTGGTGGCCAGGATCTTGTGGTGGGTCCACCAGCTGGAGAAGCCGGGTGGTGCCGCTGTGGGTCGACCGTTCCGGAGGTCACCAGGGTGGGTCTCGGCAGCGGGAGCAGTGTGGTGAGTGCCTCCACGGGTCGGCGGCGAATTCGGCGCCCACACCGGGCCTGCCGTGTAGTTCTGCCCGGTGCCCGGCGCATAGCCGCTGCCGAATGAGACGGCGCAAGCGCGCCGGTCATCGTGTCATCGACGAGTAACGTGATCCCTGCCGGTGGAGCGGTCGTGGGGAGATGCCCAGGGTCATGTCGTCACCCGGGGCAGGCTGACCGACCCGTCCGTCCGCAGGCAGCCGGCGTTGGGGGCACTGCTGGGCGCCGCTGGCCGGTCGCTGCGAGATCGGGGCGATGGGTCCGACCGGGTTGCGAACACGGCGACTGCGCGGCGTAAGCAGTTGCCCGCGTTGGTGAGTATTGAGTCGGACACCCCACGACCACGACCGTGGCGTGGTCCCACAATGAGGCCGACACACCCAAAGTAAGCCACCTCGGAGGCGGGAGTTCACGCGGCGTTGGGCAGGCGGACGGACTGCGGTCTGAGACGAGACTGGAGCGGGCGCCTGGTAGCCGCATAAGCCAGCCTGTTCCGGCGAGAGAACCTGGCAGGCCGGTCGCTGCCGCCGCGGGCGACGGCCACGGCCGGTGCTGCCCTACACGACCCCCCAGCGCGGACACGAGAGCGACCCCGACGCTGTGATCGCATGGTGAGGCCCCCTCCTCCCCCATTTGAGGACGAAGCCCGCTCCTTGCGGGCAACCGGACCGTAACAGGTCAGTCGTGGCCAAGAACACTGCGCCAGGAGTGACAAAAATGGGACTGAGGGTGTCCCCTCTCCCGTTACGGCTCCGAATGACGGCGGCCAGGTACGCGCACCCTACACACCGACCAGCAGCCCTGGCATCGTGCCACACAGCCCGCCACTCAGGCGCGGCAACCGCTGCCCGGCTCGTTCCCAGCCAGTACCACCAACCGGCAGCCCGGCCAGCCGCGCCGCGAGTTACCCGCTCGCCTTCGAGGTCACGCGTCGTGACCGCCGCGTCCATGGCTGGTCCGCCCGGTCAGGATGCGCAGCCGCTGCGGGTCGTAGACGGCGGCGCGATCTGCAGCCGGGCGGGAACGTCGCCCGTCCGGCGGTGCGCACGCGGAAGTCGCTGCTCTTCGAGCCACTCGCCCGTGACGCCGTCACCGTTACTACCTGCGCCAGCCCGACGGGACCGCCACTACCGTGTAGCCGTAGGCGGCGGCGGACGTGACCAGCCCGCTCGCCGTCCGCGAGCACCGGCTCGTTGCCGAACAGGTCGGCCGCCGGGTCATCGACGATCAGGCTGACGACCGCGGTTGCGCGGCGGCCCTGCGGCCCGCGCGTTCAGCAGCGCGTCCCGGCCGATGAACCCGCCCGGCTTGTCCCACGCGACGGCGAAGCCGAGCCCTGCCTCCAGCGGGTTGTCGGTGTTGTCGATGTCGACGCCCATGTCGCGGTAGCCCTTCTCCAGCCGCAGGCCCGACACGGCCTGCAGCCCGACCGGTCGGAAGCCGAGGTCACGCCGCAGCCGCCATCAGGTCGTCGTAGACCCCGGCCGCGTACTCGGCCGGGACGTGCAGCTCCCAGCCGAGCTCGCCGACGTAGGTGACGCGGATGGCGAGCACCGGCGCGTACCCGACGTGGATCTGCCGCGCGGTGCGGATACCGAACGCCTCGTTGGACAGGTCGGCGTCGGTCAGCAGTCCGATCAGGCTCGCGTGCCGCCGGGCCCTGCACCGTCAGCAGGCGTGGTGCCCGAGGTGACGTCGGTGACGGTGACGATCTCGCCGGGCCGGAGTCGCCCGCTGATCAGCGGCTCGATCCGGCGGTGGATGATGTCGCTGGCCACCACCAGGAACTTCTCGGCGTCCAGCCAGGTCACCGTGACGTCGGCGATGATGCCGCCTGCTTCGTTCAGCCACTGGGTGTGAGACGAGCCTGCCGAGGCCCGCGAGGTCACGTCGTTGGCCGACAATAGCTGAGCACCGCGGCCGCGCGCCGGCCCCTGCACGACGAGCTTGGCCATCAGGCTCATGTCCGGCATGCCGACCGCCTCGCGCGACCGCCGCGTGCTCGCCCGGCCGACGATCGAGCTGCGAGGCCCTGGCGGCGGTAGTCAGGCGTGGGCACGCGGCGCCGGGCCGTCGGCGAACCACTCGGCGCACTCCCAGTCAGCCGAGGCGCCGAAGTGGCGCGCCCGCCGCGGCCAGCTGATCGTGCAGCACCGACCGGCGCACGTTCCGCGCGGTCGACGGCTTCCAGGATAGCCAGACCGCGTCACCGAACAGGCGCCGAGCTGCTCCGACCGGTGCGCTCGGCCCGGAACCGGCGCGACGTCTCGTGCGCCGCGGTCCGGTCGATGGCGACGCCGGTCGCGTCGACCGGGGACGCCGTCGACGATCCAGTGCGCGACCATGCTGCCGACCCCGCCGCCGGACAGGATGCCGAGCGAGTTCGAGGCCCGCCGCGACGAAATAGCCGTCCAGCTCGGGCGCCGGCCCGAGCAGCGGCCGGACGTCCGCGGTGAACGACTCCGGGCCGCAGAAGAACGTCCGCACCCCGGTGTCGGCCAGCGACGGTATCCGGTTCAGCGCCGGGCCGAGGAACGGCTCCACGCCGCTCCCAGTCCGGCGGCAGCTTGCCGAACGCGAAGTCCGCGGCACGCCGTCCAGCGACCACGGCGCGCCACCGGCTCGAACAGCCCGACCAGCATCCCGTCGCCCTCGGGCCGGTAGTAGCCGTAGTTGTCCGGGTCCTCGATCACCGGCAGGTCCGGCGTCCATCCCGGGCACCGTGTCGGTGAGCAGGTAGTAGTGCTCGGCCGCCTGCAGCGGCACGCGCGACCCCGCCAGCGCGCCGAACTGCCGCGCCCACATGCCAGCCGCGTTCACCACGACCTCGGTCTCGATCAGGTACCGCCTCGGTGAGCACGGCGCTGACCCGCCGCCCGCCGGGTCCGACGCCGGTCGCCGGCCACGCCCTCGATCGACCCGCGACGCCCAGCTGCCGGGCGCCCTTGGCCAGCGAGGTGGCCACGCCGACCGGGTCGGCCCGGCCCTCGTCGGCGACGTAGAAGGCCGGACAGCATCGTCGTCGGTGCGCGGCCAGCGGCCACATCTCGGCGAGCTCCGTCGGCGAGATCTCCGGTGTCCTCACGCCGAATGCCGTGCATCCAGGCCGCCTCGCGGCGCAGCGCGTCCATGCCGCTCGCGGGGTGGTGGCCAGCGAGAGTGCCCGACCGCGCGGAAGCCGGTGGAGTGCCCGGTCTCCCGCCTCGAGCCGGGCGTACAGGTCACGCGAGTACCGGCTGAAGAACAGCGAGGTCTCGTCCGTCATGCCCGCCGAGGTGATCAGCCCGGCGGCGTGCCAGGTCGTCCCGGCGGTCAGCTGGTGCTGCTCGAGCGGCAGCACCACGTCGGTCCAGCCCAGGTGGGCCAGGTGGTAGGCGATGCTGCAGCCGGTGACACGCCCGCCGCAGCGAACAATCACCACCCTGAGCCCGGGCCGCGAACATCCCCGCCAGCGGTTCCCGGATCGATCGCCACCATGTAGCCATGGCCCGGCGCCGCCCCAGCAGCCAGGGCACGCAGGCGCGGGGGCGGCGGGCCCGCCACCGGCGGTCCCGCTGTGGCACGGGCGTGGCCGCCATGTACCGCGGCAGCGGGCACGCAGCCAGACTGGCCGCATGCCGGGGAGCCGCCCCGGTTGCGTGATCGCTGATATGCAGCAGGCCCGGCGCGCGGCGCCCTGACGAGGCGCCAGGTCCGCGAGCTTGCTCACCCGCGCCGTCTACACCGCCTTCATCGCCTAACGGCTTCATCCTCGCCAGCTGGGCCGCCCGCATCCCGCAGGTGCGCGACGGCCTGCGGGTGACCCCGGGCGTGCTGGGGCCTCGTCCCTTTGCTGTCCATCGCGGCAGGCTCGACGATCGCCACCCCGCTGTCCGGGCCTTGGTCGTCACCCGGCTCGGGGATGCCGCACACTGTCGGCCGTAAACGATGTCGCTGACCGCCGCCGCCGGCGATGGCCACCGTCGCGGCTTAGCCACCGGTAGCGGCATCCGCCGGTGGCGGCGGGGCTGTTCCTGTTCGGCTACGGCAGCGGCACCTGGGACGTGGCGATGAACGTGCAGGGCGCCCCGTCGGTCGAGCAGGCGCTGGGCCGGGCGATCATGCCCAGGTTCCACGCCGGGATGGAGCATCGGGCACGGTGGCTGGGAGCCGGCGCCGGGGCGTGACCATGGTCGCCCCCTCGGCGTGCCGGTCGCCGTCCACCTGCTCGCGGGCGCGCGCTCGCCGTCGCCGGCGCCGTGCCCACCGCAGCCCGCCGTTTCCTCCCGCACGCTCCGCGCGCCCCGCTGGCTTACGAAGCGCGGCACCGGGGCCAGACGGGGCCAGCTCCGGCGCAGCCCGCTCCACCGCATGGACCGGACCCCGGACCACTGCTCATCGGCCTGTTCGTGCTGTGCATGGCCTTCGCCCGGAGGAACCGCTGCAACGACTGGCTGAGCCTCGCACGGTCATCGGCGGCTACCACGCGCCAGCCGCCCTCAGCGGCACCCCTCACGTTCGCCGTCTTCCTGGCCGCGATGATGGCCGCGTAGCCGCCGGTTTCGGCCCCCGCCTTCATCGACCGGTGCGGCCGGGTCCGGGTCCTGCGAGCCTGCTGCGCACTGCCACCGCCCTCGCCTAGCCTGCACTCATGGATCGACGGCCGGCGGGCTCCTGCCGGTCGCGCTGGCCGGGGCGGCGCTGATGGGGAGCTCGGGACGTCCCTGGGGCTTCCCGGTCGGTATCAGCGCCGCCGCCGACGATCCCCGGTACGCGCCCGGCCGGGTGAGCACCACCGCCTCGATTGGTTACCTGGCCTTCCTGCGCCGGGCCTCCGGCCATCGGCTTCCTCGCCGACCACGTCGGCGTCCTGCGCGGCCTGTCCATCGCTGGCGTGCTGCTCGCCGTCGCCTTCCTCCTCTGCCCGGTCACCGCGCAGCCCGCTCCGGCCGCCGGGCCACGGCGACCCGGTGAGCATCCACGGGGCCCAGCTGGATAGTTGACATTGACTAATCAGTCATGGATACTCGGGAGATTAGAACGGCAGCCACCGCTGCCCCGCTCCGGAGGAAGGACAACGTGATGAACCTCACGCGGAAGCCACCTCCGCGACGCCGGTCCGGATCCCCGCCAACCACGCGGTGACCAAGCGGCGGCTCGGCAACTGGACCACCGCGCGCCGGTTCCAGGTCCGCGCCCACCGTGGCCACGCCGTGCTGGACCTGCGCTCCCCGCAGATCCCGGCCGGTGACATCGAGGTTGAGGCCGACCTCGATCACGCCACGCTCAAGCTGCTGGTCGCCGCGACGCCGTGGTGGACGACTGGGACCTGCGGATCATCGGCCGCGGCCGGGTCAAGGGACGCCGAGCGCCTGGGCGGCCCCGGCGGGCGGCGTATCGTCGTCACCGGCCAGATGCGCCGTGGCGAGATCCGCGTCCACCGGGGTGGCATCGCCCAGCTGTCGGCCATGTTCTCCCGCGAGTACTGGGCCGACCTGCGGCGGGCACACAAGGAAGGCGCGGTTCCCGACCGTGGATGACCCCACCCGCACCGCCTGAACAACCACCACGGTGCAGCGCGTGCCGCCTCGTGCGGCACGCGCTGCGGAGGATCAGATGGCAAAGAAACGCAAGGTGGGCAACCTGCCTCGCGCTGGCCGTGCTGTCCTACCTCACGCAGCGGCCCGATGCACCCCTACGAGCTGGGCCGCACGCTGCGCGACCACGGCGACGAGCGCAGCATCAAGTTCAACCACGGCTCGCTGTACATGGTGGTCCAGCAGCTGGAGCAGGGCGGGTTCATCACCGAGCAGGAAACCAGCCGCGAGGGGCAGCGCCCGGAGCGCACCGTGTACGCCCTCACCGACGGCCGGGCCGGGACGAGCTGCACGACTGGCTGCGCGAGCTGGTCGAGGAGCCGCAGCACGAGTACCCGCACTTCGTGGCCGCGCTCTCGCTGATCGCGGCGCTGCCGCCCAGCGAGAGTTCTCACCTTGCTCCGGCGGCGGCTCACCCGGCTCGCCGCGCAGCGCGCCGAGATCCAGGCCATCATCGACGACACCCTCGCCCAGGGCGTACCCGGCGCTGTTCCTGATCGAGGAGGAATACCGGCTCACCCTGCTGGACGCCGAGTCGTCGTTCGTCGAGCGGTTCATCGGGCAGATCACCGACCCCGGAAGCTTAGCGAGCCCCCTGTGGGCCGAATTCCACGGCCCGAGCCCGCCTCCAGCGAGGAACGGCGGCGGCGCGACCCGCACCCGGGCCGCCAGGGTGCCCTGGGCCTAACGGCTCGACCCCGCACTGCAGGCCTGGCCGCCCGCGGCGCGATGCGCCCAGGCACTGTCGGCCGTGGTGGGGCCAGGCCGTGTGGCCGCATGAGAAGGCCCGCCAGAGGTTACGGGGCGAAATCACCACTTTTGCGGCGGAGGCCCGGTTTGACACTCTTCAGAACATATGTTCGATAGTGTCGGGCTATGGGAGCGGAGATGGCCAGCCTCACGTCCCTGTTGCCGCGACGGCACGACGAGGACGTGGTGCCGGATGGCGCAGAGCTGCCGGTGCTCCCTGCCTCTGCGCGGGCTGCTGCCGGGAGGGCTGGCGTGCGGGACGGTGGTGGCGGTGGAGCACTGGGGCCTGCTCTGCCCGGCCGTCGCGGCGGGCGCATCAGCGGCTGGGGCCTGGTGCGCGGCCGTCGGGTTGCCGCAGCTGGGGTGGCGGCGGCGGCCGACGCCGGGCTGGGATCCTGGCCGCCTGCTGCTGATCCCGGATCCGGGCGCTGGCTGGCCGCAGGTGGTGGCCTCGCTGATTGACGGATGCGAGCTGGTCCTCCTCCGCCCGCCCGGCCGACCATCTGCCCAGCGCTGCGCACCAGGCTCGCCGCCACCCTGCGGCGCCGCGGCGCGGTGCTGGTGGTGGCGGGCGGCTGGGACGGCGCCCAGGCCCGGCTGCTCGTGGTCCGCCAGGAATGGGCGGGGATCGGGACCGGCCACGGGCGGCTGCGCGCGCCCGGCGGGTGCAGGTGGCGGCGGACGGCCGGGGCGCGGCGGCGCGGTTGCGGACACGGTGGCTGTGGCTGCCGGGACCGGACGGCTTCGGTGGGCGCCGTGGACCAGATCACCGCTTCCGGGCAGGACACGCGGGACACCGGATGACGGCAGGCCGGGGACCTGCCCGAGCGGGTGCTGGTCGTCCGGTGCCCGGGCTAGGCCAGCCGTGGGCCAACCGGGGCGGCGGAACGGCGAGGCGGCCCCGGGCAGCGGGGCGGTGCGGGACACGGGGCCCGGGTGCCGGAATTCGGGCAGGTGGTGTCCGTGGTGGAAGGATTCTGCCCGCGGGTGGAGGTGCTTGCGTCCCGGTGCCTGCGCCATCGGCGCCCGCGGCCCGGCCCGGTATTTCGGCGGGGAAGGCGCCCTGGCGGCAAAGATCATCGAAGCCGGTCGCCGCACGGCGGCCTCGCCTGCCAGGTGGGCATCGCCGACGGCCTTTTCGCCGCCTCACCTCGCAGCCGAGCACGCTCAGCGCCCCCGGGACAGCCCGGCGGGCGCAACCGGGCGCGGTCATGAGGGTGCCTCCCGGCCGTACCCGGGCGTTCCTGGCCCCGCTCCCGGTCAGCGTGCTGGACAGCCCGGATCTGACGGACCTTGCTCCCCGGCTGGGCATCAGGACGCTGGGAGAGTTCGCCCGCTGCTTAGCCAGCCGAGGGTGGCGAACCGGTTCGGGACACCGGGTGTGGTCGCTCACCGGCTGGCGCGCGGCCTGGGCCGCTAGCCGCTGGCACCCTGCCCGCCCATCGGCCGACCTCTCGGTGGGGGCACGAGTTCGACCCGCCCGTCCGCGCCTGGCGGAGCCGGTGGTGTTCGCTGCCAAGGCGCTGGCGGAGCGGATGCATAACGGCCTTGCGGCCATGCGGCTCGCCTGCGTGCGGGTGCAGGTGCAGGTGGTTTGGGGCAACGGCCAGGAAATCACCCGGCTGTGGCGGCACGACGGGCTGCTTTCCGCGCGCTGGCGGTGGCCGAACGCGTCCGCTGGCAGCTGGCCAGCTGTCAAGCCTCCCAGGCACTCGCCCACCGCCGACGGAAACCAAACAGCGGTTCCGGACCCCCGTCCCCATAGGGACAGGAGAACGAACCACTGATGATTATCCGGGCGGGATCACGATGCTGAGGCTGATCCCCGATCAGCTGGTCCGCGCGACCACGGCTCTACAGCTCGGCCTGTGGGGAGACGCCGTGGTCAGCGACCGGGTCGCCCGCGCCGCCGTCCGTGTCCAGGCCATGCTCGGGCACGGTCGCGGTGACGCGCCCGGTGACACGGGCGGCCGCAGCCCGGCCGAGCAGGGTGACGCTGGTCCCGTTCGGCGACACCAATGACCGGGTGCCGTCCCCGGCGGAGCGGGCAACCCAGGCAGGACGAGCGGGCAGGCAACCCAGGCAACCCGGGCAGGACGGCCGGAGCGGGCAGGACGTCCGGGCGGCGGACCCAGGCAGGACGGGCAGGACAGGCGGAGCGGGCCGACCAGGGCAGGACGGGCGGGTGCAGGCGATCCAGGCAGGCTCGGGCGGGAAGGGCGATCCGGACCGGGCCGCCAGGCCCCGGCCAGGGCGGGATTCCCGCACCCTTCCCCGCCACGGTCTACCCGGCCCCGCTGCCCGCAAGGATCGCCGACGAGTCGGGTGTCACGGTGGCCGTCAGCGGGCGGGGGCTGGTCCCCGGCGCCCGCCCGCCCGGATGTCGGCCGACGGCGCGCCGTGGCTGGCGGTCACCGCCTGGACGGGGCGCTGGCCGGTTACCGAGCGGTGGTGGCACCTGCGCGCCGCGCGCAGGCGGGCCAGGATTCCAGCTGGTCACCGAGGACGGGGCTGCGTGGCTTGTGGCCGTACAGGACGGCGGCTGGCTGATCGAGGCCAGATATGACTGACGGCGGCGGCCCGTGAGACGGAAGTAGCAGGCCATGGGCTGGGACAACCCTCCCGTGCCGTGGCGGGAGTTGGAGCGCAGCCTGTCCTGGGGGAATCTCCGACCGCCTAGTACGGCGGACGGAGGGCAGGCGAAGGAGACAGAGCCGTGCCGGTGACCTGCCTAGCCCGCCGCCAGCCAGGGCAGCCCGGTTTACGAGGGCCCGGCGTGGGCCGAGCTGCACCGCCATTCGTCCGTACAGCTTCCTCGACGGGGCTTCCGCCCCGCCGAACTGGTCGCCGAGGCAGCGAACCGCGGGCCTGACCGCGCTGGCCATCACCGACCATGACGGCATGTACGGGCGTCCCTCCAGTTCGCGCAGGCGGCCGCCCGCCTCAAAGAGCAGAACCGGCATCGGGATAGGCACGATCTTCGGCGCCGAGCTCAGCTCGGGGCCTGCCCGCCGAAGGCGGCACCGGCCACGGTGCGGCCTCCCGCGGACTCCCGCGGTCAGCCCGGAGCGGGGGCGGTGCCGCCCCCGAGGGCACCCCGTACCTCCGATGGCCCGCAATTCCCCTGATGGCCTGCACTCCCCCGACAGCCCGGCACTCCCTCGATGGCTCGCACTCCCTCGATGGCCCGCCACTCTCCGACAGCCCGCCACTTCTCCGACGGCCCGCCACCCCCGGATGGGCTCCGGCGCCCCGGTGGCCCACAACACCCCGCGGCCGCATTTCTGAGGGGCACGGTGCCGCCTCGCGGGCACCCCCGAACCTCCGGTGGCCCGCAACCCCCGGGCGGGTGCGCCTCGACTCCGGAAGGCCAGCACCTGCTCGTGCTGGCCCGGGACCCGGACGGGCTACCGGCGGCTGTGCCAGGTGATCAGCGTGGCGCAGCTTGCCGGGAGGCGAAAAGGGCCGCCCCGTCTACGACCTGGAGCCCTCGCGCAGGCGCACGACGGGCACTGGGTGATCCTCCACCGGTTGCCGCAAGGGCGCCGTTCCCGCGCGCGCTCGCCTCGGCCGCCCAGACGCCGCGGCCAGGCGGAACTCGAGGCGCTCGCCGCCATGTTCGGCCGCCAGAACGTCGTGGTCGAGCTGACCAGCCACGACCAGCCGGACGGACGACGAGCGCAACGACGCCCTGTACCGAGCTGGCCCTGAGCCACCGGCACGGCGGTGATCGCCACCGGCAACGTGCACTACGCGCGCCCCGCGTGATGCCCGGCTGGCCCAGGCGCTGGCCGCGGTCCGGGCCCGCCGCAGCCTGGACGAGATGGACGGCTGGCTGGCCGCTTCCGGCGGCGCGTACCTCCGGTCCGGCGCGGAGATGGCCTACCGGCTCGCGCCGCTACCCCGGTGTGGCCGAACGCGCACCGTCGCAGCTGGCCCGCGACTGCGCGTTCGGACTTCCACGTGATCGCGCCCAGGCTGCCCGACTTCCCCGTCCCGGGCAGGCACACCGAGGCGACCTGGCTGCGCGCGCTGGTCGCCGGGAAGCGCCCGCAGCGCTACGGCCCGCCGGACGCCGAACGCGGTCCAGGGCGCCTACGCCCAGATCGCCCGCGAGCTCGAGGTCATCGAGACACCTCGGGTTCCCCGGCTACTTCCTGATCGTGCACGACATCGTCAGAGTTCTGCGAACGAGGCCGAACATCTTGTGCCAGGGCCGCGGGTCAGCGGCGAACTCGGCGGTCTGTTACGCGCTCGGCATCACCAGCGTCGACCCGGTCTCGGCACGACCTGCTGTTCGAGCGGTTCCTGTCGGCAGGCCGGGACGGGCCGCCCGACATCGACCTGGACATCGAGCACCGCCGCCGCGAGGAGGTGATCCAGTACGTCTACCGCACGCTACGGCCGGGACAAGGCCGCCCAGGTGGCCAACGTGATCTCCTACCGGCCGCGGATGGCGCTGCGCGGACGCGGGCCGCGCGCTCGGGTATCACGCCCGCAGCAGCTGGACGCCTGGGCGCGGCAGGTCGGCCGCGGGTACGGGCGGGCCAGCCGATCGCCGCCGGCGCGGCGCGTCCCGCAGCCGTCATCGAGCTGGCTGCCAGGATGCAGCGGCTGCCGCGGCACCTGGGCATCCACTCCGGCGGCATGGTGATCTGCGACCGGCCGGTGGGAGAGGTGTGCCCGGTGGAGTGGGCCGCGGATGCCGGGCCGCACCGTGCTGCAGTGGGACAAGGACGACTGCGCCTACGCCGGGCCTGGTCAAGTTCGACCTGCTCGGCCTGGGCATGCTGGCCGCGCTGCACGACTGCTTCGACCTGGTGACCAGCGCATCACGGCGAGCACTGGACGCTGCACCTCGATCCCGCAGGAGGACCCGGGCGTCTACGACATGCTGGCCGAGGCCGGACACGGTCGGGCGTGTTCCAGGTCGAGTCCCGGGCGCAGATGGCCACCCTGCCCCGGCTGCGCCCGCGGCAGTTCTACGACCTGGTCGATCGAGGTCGCGCTGATCAGGCCGGGCCCGATCCAGGGCGGCTCGGTGCATCCGTACCTGCGCCGCCACGACGGTCGACGAGGACGCCGGACCATGCCGCACGAGTCCATGCGCCGGGCGCTGGGCAAGACGCTCGGGCGTGCCGCTGTTCCAGGAGCAGATGATGCAGCTCGCCGATCGACTGCGCCGGGTTCAGCGCCGGACCGAGGCGGACCGGCTGCGCCAGGCGATGAGCGCCAAGCGCGGCCCGGAGCGGATCGAGGAGCTGCGCGCGGCGGCTGCTCGACGGGATGGCGGCGCAGCGGCATCCCGGCCGGCCGTCGCCGAGGACATCTACGTCAAGATCCTGGCCTTCTCCAGCTACGGCTTCCCGGAGTCGCACGCGATCAGCTTCGCCTACCTGGTCTACGCCAGCGCCTGGCTGAAGCGCTACTACCCGGCCGCGTTCACCGCCGCCCTGCTGCGCAACCAGCCGATGGGCTTTACCGCTCCGCACAGCCTGATCAGCGACGCGCGCACGGCGTCGACGCGTGCGTGCACGTGCGTGGACGTGAACGCCAGCGACGCCGCTGGCCACCGCTGGAGGAAGCCGGAGACCCCAGCCGCGGCCAGCCGTCGTGATCAGGCCTCGGCCTCGTCCGCCGTCCGCAACCTGGGCTGACCCCGCCGGCCGACATCGTGGCCGGCCAGCCCGTACCGGGACCTGGAGGACTTCGCCCGCCGGACCCGGCTCGCCTACCCGCGGCGCTCGAGGCGCTGGCCACCGCGGGCGCGTTCGGCTGCTTCGGGCTGCAGCCAGGCGCGCGCGCTGCTGGGCGGCCGGGGCCGCGGCCACCATCCGCGCAGGACAGCTGCCCGGCACGCCACCGTTGGCTGACCACGCGCCGCCGCTGCCGGCGCATGACGCGCTAGCCGAGGAGACCCTCGGCCGACCTGTGGGCCACCGGAGACCTACGGCACCCACCCGGTCGCGCACATCCGGCACCGCGCTGGACGCGCGGCAGGTGCATGACCGCGGCCGCCAGCTGAGGACGCGCCCGACGGCGCCGCCGTGGCGCGTGGCCGGGCTGGTCACCCACCGGCAGCAGTCCGGGCCACCGCGCGCGGCGTGGTGTTCCTCAGCCTGGAGGACGAGACCGGCATGGCGAACGTCATCTGCCTGCCGCCAGTCTGGGAACGCCACCGGCGGCTCGCGATCGATGCCAGCGCCTTGCTCGTGTACGGCCGGGTGGAGCGCATGGACGGGGCGGTCCAGCCTGCTCGCTACCCGGCTGCAGCGGCTCCAGTGCGTGGCCGCTTGGCCGCAGCCGCGACTTCCGCTGAGCAAGATCCGCCAACCGGCGGCCAGGCCGTCATCCGCCGCCATCCCGGCCGCCATCCCGGCCGCCAGCCACTGCCGCCGCTGCAGCCAATCATGATCATGGGATGGCTACTGCAAGAACGATAGTGATCCCATGATCACGGTCCAGCCCTCAGCACGCTGCAGCCCCTGAGTTGTGGCTCCAAACGTGATCATGACTTGGGTGCACACCGGACCAGCCAGACCGACATCTAGGTCAAATCATGCACGGCAATGATCTTGGTTAGTTACTGGTGGAGCGTGTGGGAGAGGAGCTTATTTAACTTGACAGATAACTAACCAGATGGTGAAATAAGAGAGTGGACCAGCTTGACGCCGCTTTCACGGCCCTGGCGGACCCGACCCGCCGGGCGATCGTGACCCGCCTGGCGCGAGGTGACGCCACGGTGAACGAGCCTGGCCGCGCCCTTCGACATGACCCTCCCGGCGATCTCCAAGCACCTCAAGGTGCTCGAACGCTGCGGACTCATCTCCCGGACCCGCCGTGCCCAGTTCCGTCCCTGCCACCTCGAGCGGCAGGCACTCGATGCGGCCATGAGCTGGATCGAGAGAGAACAGGCGGATCTGGGCGCAGCGGTTCGACAAGCTCGACGCTCACCTGCGCGACATCCAGCGAGCACCTGCCCAGGAAGAAACGGCTCCCCACGGAGCACCTTCGCCCCTGGGAGCGGCTCCCCAGGGAGGGTCTGCCCAGGGAAGGTCTGCCCCGCCAGGGGCGGCTCCCCACGGAACATCTCGCCCGCCAGAAACGGCTCTCGCGGCACCTCCCCCAGCGGGAGCGGCTCCCCAAGTGGCACCTCCTCAGCGGAGGCGGCTTCCCCGGCAGAGAAAGGAACGACCCGTGAGTGACCAGCCCTCCGGCGTGGGCGAGCTCACCTACACCCGCGTCTTCGACGCCCCGAGAGAGCTCGTCTTCCGCTGCATGATCGAGCCGGAGCACCTGACCTACTTCTGGGGCCCGGCTGGCGTAAGCACCCCCTGGAGAGCATCAAGGTGGACGCGCGCCCGGGCGGGCCTCGAGACAGTCATGGTCAACGACGCCGATGGCAGCCGGTACCCGACGCAGGCGGTCTACCTCGAGGTAGTGGAACCGGAGAAACTCGTGTGGACCGAGCCCGGCACCGGGATGACGACGACCTCGACCTTCTTCTGACCTGGGCGGCTCCCGCACCGAGGTCCGAATCCGGCAGACCAATGTGCCTGAGGCTGTCCGCAGCCCCGAAGCGCAGGCAGGTTTCGCGACCTCACTTGATCGTTTTGCCGCCTACTCTCGCGACACTTGCCAACGATGTGTGAAAGGCGATGGCATGAAAACAGTCAGTTCGAGCCGACGGCACGAAGATCGCCTACGACCAGCGAGGCGACGGATCCAGCCCTGATCCTGATAGACGGCGCCATGAACAGCCGTTCTTCCGGCCCCAAGCCGGAACTGGCCACCCTCCTCTCGCGGCACTTCACCGTGTACAGCTACGACCGCCGGGGCCGTGGTGACAGTGGGGACACCTTGCCCTATGCGGTCGACCGGGAGATCGAGGACATCGAGGCACTGATCGGCGACGCAGGAGGGACCGCTTACCTCTTCGGTCACTCCTCGGGGCATGCCTTGCCCTGGAGGCGACGGTGAAGCTCGGCAGCAAGGTCACCGGGCTCGCCATGTACGACCCCCTTACTGACGACGACCCCGCGGCCGGGCAGGCGTGGCGTGAGTACATCAAGCACCTCACCACGGCCCTGGCCGAGGGCCGCGGGGGCGATGCGGTGGCCCTGTTCATGAGGTACGTCGGGATGCCCGACGGCCAGATAGACGGCATGCGCCGGACGCCCTTCTGGGCTTGACTGCCGAGGCCATCGCGCCGACGCTCGGCTACGACCATGCTTGCTGTCATCGGCGAGGACAACTCGGTGCCGACCGGGCTGGCGGCACGCGTCGGCGTGCCTAAGCACTCGTGATCGACGGCGGCGCGAGCCTCCCCGTTCATGCACGACACCGCCAGAACGCTCAGCCAGGCGATGCCGCATGCACGGCGGCGCACCCTGGAAGGCCAGACGCATGACATCAACCCGGGAGTTCTGGCTCCCGTCCTGGTCGAGTTCTTCAGGTCGTGACGGCTCCCCGCAAGGCGCCACGTGCGGCGGCCAAGAACTCGCGCGCCGCGGACCGGCTCAGGCCTCCGGACCGGCGTGCTGTCGCATGTCGAGTTCCGCCCACACGGCCTTGCCGATCGTGGCCTCGCGAACTCCCCCAGTTGTCGGCCAGGGCCTCGATCAGCACGAACCCGAAGCCTGATCCGTCGAGCCGGTCCGGCGTGCGCGGCTCCGGCACCCGCGGGTCGGCGTCATGCACCTCGATCCGCAGCCAGGACCCTGCGGTTTCCAGCCGCAGCACCAGCGCTGACCCGCCCGTCTGCGCGTGCCGCACCGCGTTGGTGACCAGTTCGGAGACGAGCAGCGTCGCCGTCTCCTCGGCGTGCGCTGCCTGCCACGAGACCAGCGCTTCGTGGGTGGCCCGCCGCGCCAGCCCGACGGCCCGCGCCGTGGCGGCCAGCGTCAACTGCCGGGCCCGGACGATTTCCCCGCCCAGGGCCATGTGTGAGGACCAGTGGACCCGTCCACGCAAGCCGTCGTCACCTGACTGCCTCCAATCTTCGCTATCCGCCTACTCTGTCCGGCATTCGCCACTGGCGGATACGCTGCGGCCTCCGGCCCGCGGTTGCACATCATGGACAGCGACCCTGACGTGCGCCTTGGACGTGTTCCCCGTGTTGTACGCCGTCAATGATCGGCGGTTTACCTGAAGAAAAGCTGAGAGGGAACTGATCACAAGCTGATATCTGTCTGACCGTCTGCCGGACGTCTCCTGGACCCGACAAACAGACCGCCGGACAGGCGTTCGCGGACCGGATTGCCTGACCGCCGACCGGGCATCTCCTGCGGCCAGCTGATTGACCGCCGACCGCGGCGGGGCCACGGCGCCCGGTCCCCACCACCCGCGCGTGCCCGGTCGCCACCACCCACGAGGACCGGTCCCCCACTACTCACGCGGGCCTGGTCCCTCCATCACCCACGCGGACCGGTCCACCACTACCCACGCAGGCCCGGCTCCCCATCACCCACACGAGGCCCAGTCCCGCCACCGGCCCGGGCCCGGTCCCCACCGCCCGGCCCGGTCCCTGCCCCGCGCGGCGATGGCATGATGCCAATGGCGATGGGGCCGCCCGCGATCCCGGGGCCGCGTCCTTGGGCCTGGGCAGGGAAGGTGAGAGCGTGACGGCGGTGATGGCCGGATGACCACGACCCGCATTCCGGCCGAGGTCCTCACGCGGGCCGGGCTGCCCGCGGCCGACGCGGAGAACTGGGCAGCGTCGGCGCCGGCCCGCATGGGACCTTCACGGCGGCGGCGGGAGCGGTCAGCGTCTTCCTCAGCCGCGGTGAGGCGCTCGCGCGGCGCCTGCCAGCGCCAACGGGCAGCAGCGCCGACGAGCGTGCTGCGCATGAGGCGATCGCCGGAATTATGACCGGCGCCCGTGAGCGCTTCCTGCGCGCACGCGGCCGCACTCTTACGACGCGCTCACCGCCGACCGCACCAGACCGCTCAGGCTGACGCGCTCGTCAGCGAAGCCGCCACACTCGTCCCCGGGCTCGTGCCGTCATCGGCTGAAATGGACGCCGAGCGCGCGCGGGCGCTGCCGGACAAGGAAGGCATAGAGTTCGCCCACGGCCTGCTGATCTCGCACATCCTGGCCCTGCCAGGACCCGGCTCTAAGCACCTGATCGGCGCGATGCTCCAGCCCACCGCCGCGGCGTTCGAGCACTTGGGGAGCTCCGCGACACCGGCACGGCCGACCTTTGGCCCGGTCCGCGTGGCGCGCCGCGGACGGGCGGGCATCCTCGAACTGAGCAACCCGCGGCATCTCAACGCCGAGGACGAAACCACGCTCGCCGCGACCGAGTGTGGCATTGACCTGATCCTGCTCGACCCGGCCATCGAGGTGGGGGTGATGCGCGGTGGCGTGACGCAGCACCCGAGCTACCCTGGATGCGGGTCTTCGGATCCGGCATCAACCTCACCCACCTCTATCAGGGGCGCATCGACTATCTCTTTTACCTGCAGCGCGACTCGGCTATGTCAACAAGATCTACCGTGGCATCGTCCCCGCCACCCAGGACCTGGGTGCCTGGGCAGACAGCGGCGGTCATCAGGGCGCGGTCGAAAAACTGTGGTGGCTGCCGTGGAATGCTTCGCGATCGGCGGTGCATGCCAGCTCCTGCACGTCGTGGACCATGTCATCGCCACCTACGGGATCGCGCCTGTTCCTCCCCGCGCGCAAGGAAGGGATCATCCCGGGCGCGTCCAATCTGCGCCTGCCCAGGTTCGTCGGGGACCGCGCCGCCCGCCAGGCGATTCTCTCGGGCCGGGGTGGACCGCGGGTGATGAGGACGCGGCGTCCTCTGCGACGAGGTGGTGGAGCCCGGCGCCATGGACGCAGCGATCGAGACGCGGGTCGCGGCGCTGACCGACTCCGGGCTCGTGAAGCGCGACCGCCAACCGGCGCACCCTGCGGGTTGGCCAGAGCCGCTCGGACCTGTTCCGCGAGTACATGGCCACGTACGCGCGCGAGCAGGCGAGCTGCCACCTGAGCCCGGCGCTGGTTCGACAATCTGGAAGTGCACTGCGCATGGCATGAGCGCGGCAGGTGAGCGATGAGGGGGCCCGGTGATGGCGGACGCGCCATTGGTCGGGACGAGCTCGAGAAGTACAGGGTGCGGCGCGTTCCTGACGGCTACCCCGATGACCAGAGAACGTTCATCGCTCCGAGGGACGACATCTACGGGCTGCTGGTCGCACTGCTTGCAAGCGCCCAGCACTCGATCGTGGTCAACATGTTCGGCTATGACGACGACGAGCTCAACAGGATCATCCAGGGCAAGCTCGCCGACGACGATCTACGTGCAGATGAGCCTGGACCGCCGCCAGGCCGGTGACGCGCACGAGAAACAGATCCCGGCCAGCTGGGACAACAACGCCTTCGGCAACAGCATCGCCATCGGCACGAGTTCGGTGCACAACGCGATCTCGCACCTGAAGATCGTGATCGTCGACGGTGTCTACACGGTGAAGGGCTCCACCAACTGGTCCCTGTCCGGGCGAGAAGCAGCAGGACAACGAGCTAAGCCTCAGCCGGAACGCGGTGATCGCCGCCGAAACCCGCGCGATCCTCGACCTCAACCACGACTTCATGCTGAAGCAGATGGTGGGCACCGAGCTCGATGTGGCGGCGTTCCGGGCCCCACAAGCTAAGAGCTTAGCTGTCCCAGGTCCTTCCGGCCCGTCGCTGGCCAGGCCAGCGCGTCAGCCACGTAAGCCGCCACGGGCCGTTTGACATGGCGACGGCCGACGGGAGCGGTTCCGGCGTTGACTCGCATCGCCCGGAGCGGGAGGCTTAATGGCGGCCTGTGCGGGCCGCGTTGGCTAAATCATGCCGGTGTGGGATCATCGCGTCAGGCAGCGTGCCCCGCGCCGTCGCATGAGGTGGGAGAGATCGTGACTACGCAGCGCCTGAGAGGGCGTGTGCCGCTGTCAAGGTGGACGGCACCTGTTGCCCGCTTCCCCAAGGTGTGGCCCCCCGCGACGCCAGTTCGCCCGATGCCGCACCCCGGCGACGCTGGTCCCCCCGCCGAGGCGTCCCGGCGCCGGTTCCGCCGCTGCCGCCCCGGAACGCCGCCGGGTCATCCAGTGGCCCCACCTGTCCTGGCTGGACATCGCCTGGGTCGCGTTCGTCGCGCTCAATCTGGTAGCGATGCGGCTGCTTCCCGCCTGGCAGACCGTCCCGTTCCTGGCCATCTGGGTGAGCCTGACCGTGATCTACGGCTTCCGGCTGTGGCGGCTCCAGCCGACCATCTTGACCCTGGCCGCCGTGACGATCGCGACCGGCGGCATCATCGCCGTGCAGGTAATCAAGGGCAAGCAGGACGCAGACTACCTCGCCGAAGTCCCGCTGATCGCGCTGATGTTCCTGGTGATGGTCTGGCACGGCCGTACGGCGGCTGGCGGCGACGGAGGAACGGCTGGCGGCGATGGAGGAGGTGCAGCGGGTCTCGCAGGAGACCTGCGGCTGCTGAAACAGCAGCGGCGGTTCCTGCAAGACGCCTCCCATGAACTCGGCACGCCGATCACGGTGGCGCTCGGGCACGCGAACTGATCGAGCGGCGCGGTCACCAACCAGCGTCGTCGCCGAGGACGCGCACGTGGTCACCGACGAGCTGATGCGGCTGCGGCGGCTGGCCACCCGGATGCTGCTGCTGGCCTCGGCGGGCAGCCCGGACTTCCTGCACCTCGAGCCGGTCGCGCTCGAGTCCGTGGCGGTCGAGGCGCTCGACCGGTGGGGCCACATCCCGCGCCGGTGGCGGCTGACCGCCACCGCCGAGGCGACCGTCCTCGGTCGACCGCGACCGGCTCGGGATGCGCGCTCGACGCACTGCTCGAGAACGCCATCGCGCACACCGCGGCGGGCGACCTCATCGAAGTCGGCGCCCGCCGAGAGGACAGGCACGCGTCATCCTGTCGGTGGCGGACTCGGGCTGCGGCATCCGGCGGCAGACCTTGAACGGATCTTCCACCGGTTCGCCAGGTCCGACCCGCATCGCACCCGCGAGGCAGGCGGGTTCGGGCTCGGCCTGGCCATCGTGCAGGCGATCGCAGAGGCCCACCACGGCTCGGCCCGGGCCAGCCAGCACGCTCGGCCACGGCTCGGTGTTCGAGTATTGCTGCCCGTCGGCCCGGCATCATCGGCCCCGGACACGCCCGCGGCAGCCCGGGCCCATGGCGGCGCGCTCATCGTTGGGTGCGGTGGCAGGGAGTAAGGGACCTCTCGGCGCCCGGGCCGGGCGGCTGGTCTCTGCCGCCGACGTGAGGGCCGGGTGACACTTCAGGACAGAGGGTAGGCACCGGGCTGGAGTATGGACATGCCACGGCGCCGCCAGCGAAGCTGATCTGACCCGGAGTGCGACGATGCCCCGACCAGCCGACCGGACCATGCTGGGCTCGAGACCCTTCCCTTCGACGTGTGCCTGCGGTTGCTCGCGCTCGGTTCCGATCGGGCGCCTCGGTTTCTACGCGGACGGCGAGGTGGTGCTCCTGCCGGTGAACCACGCCGTGGACGGCCAGGACGTGGTTTTCCCGCACGGCCAGCGGGTCCAAGCTCACCGCGGCCGAGGAACAAGACCTGGTCGCGTTCGAGGCCGACGACTACGACCTCCGGACCCGGTCGGGGTGGAGCGTCCTTGTCACCGGCCGCGCCATGGTCGTGTACGGCAAAGCCGAGGCCAGCCGGCTCGACCGGCTCGACCTGCGCTCCGTGGGCAGCGGTAGCAGCGTGGAACGGCCCTTCTGGGTCAGGATCCATCCCACCTCGGTGACCGGAGCGCCGCACGCGCCGCGGACCGCGGTCTCCTCCGGCTAGGACAGGGACTGCCCCGGACCAGAGGCCCCGGCGGTCGGGGCCGGAGGCGCAGCGTTAGGAGGCTCCGCCGTTCCAGCCGGGGATCGTCGCCCCCGGGCAGGATGCCCCACCGGTACACGTAGTCGCGCTGGTGACCGTGCCGGTAACGGAGCGTCATCCGGGTGAAAGTACCGGACGCCGTCGTGGACGGCGACGCGCGAGAAGCCGACCTGCGCAGGGTAGGTCCGGTAGTGGCCCGCCGAGCAGGTCGGCGTGCAGGTGTTCACCCAGAGTTCCCCACGGGTCTGGGCGGACGAGGCGTGACCTGCCGGGACCAGTGCGGGGTCCGCACGAAGACGTTCGACTGCCCGGATGTAGATGACCGGCGGCCGGGCCCGGCCCTGGTGCCAGCCGTTCGCGCCGTTGTAGCCGACCGGCAGCGGCGGCGCGCGGCTCTGGGCGCCGCGTTCGCGGCTCTGATGGTGAGCGTGGCGCCCAGCCCTACGCCCACCACGAGCAGGGCCGCGACCAGCGCCTCGACGACTCCAGTTCCGCTCTTCACCGGGCTCCCCTCCGTGCCGCGGTACCCAGCTAGTGGTCTGGCCACGCCACCTCGGGGCGCGAACGCCGACGACGGGGATACCCCGGCCCGGAGCCCGCAGCTGGGGTGACGGCGCGGCCGCCGAGTGCTCCCGGCCGGAACCGGCGGGAAGCGTCCTCACCGGGCCTCGAGGTGCCCTTCGGGCCCTCGCGAGCCAGAGCGCCACGCCCAGCAGGGCCAGGCCCACGGCGAACACGGCAGAGCGGGGCGGCTACGGACTGCGGCAGGTAGCGGTCGCGGTCTGGCGCGCACGAACAGCAGTACCCCGGATGGCTCCGGTGGAGCAGCAGCCAGACCCGCCGCAGTGGGCGACCCCGGCCGCGATCAGTCAGTCCCGCCACGGTGACCAGGGCGAGCACGTGCCCGGCGGCGACTTGCATCGTCAGCTGCGCGCCGGTCAGCAGCCCGATCCCGGGCAGCCATAGGTAACCGGCGTTGCGCGGGGCAAGGTATCCGCGGTGCGCCGCGGCGCCCCACGCAGCCGGAGCAGCGCCCAGACGCCGAGACCGGGCAGCCAGTGCGCATCGAGCCCGGGGCCACGCTGGCGATGCCGGCGCCGGGCTCAGCGTCGCCGCTCCCGCGAACATCGCCAGGTGCTGGAGAGGCGCGCGAGTGTGCCGCCAGAGCACCGCGGCGTACGGCGTTGCCGCCGCGCGGTCGCCACGGAGCGTGGTGATCGACCGGGCTGAAGTGCCAGATCTGGTCCGGGCGAGCACACCGCATGAAGGCCACCAGGCATGCGGTCGACAGCAGCCCATTGCTAGCGCTGCGTGCAGCCGAGGCGCGCCGGGCTGATCGCCGGCGCGCACCAGCACGGCGGCGGCCCCGAGCGCGACGGTGCCCGCCGCGGCGAGTGGCCAGCTGGGCGCCGGTGGTGATCCCCGGCCACAGCTCGGTCACCGCGATGAGCCCCGCCACGACCGCGAGCACCCACGCCGACGTAACCCAGCGCCTCCGCCACGAGCGGCTCCCCGCCGCGGGGCCGCGGCGGGGCCCGGAGCGCCGGCTGGGACAGCAGCAGGATGCTCGGCGGCAGCCAGGTTGCGGGCAGGAGCGGGGACGCCGCCAGGTGGGGCGGCGGCATCTGCGCCCAGGCACCGCGGACCCGCGGTCGACCGCCGGCGGCGGGCACGGCCGACCCCGCCGGCGGCGCGGGCCCGCCTCGCCCGCCCGGATCCGGGCGGCCTGCCCGGCCTCTAACCAGCCTTCAGCCACCCGGCAGCGTTTGAGCATCTCGGGTCCGGTTCAGGACTGGGAAGGAGGATCGGACATGAGCACCGCCGTTTGACACTGGCACCATAGCCGCCTGCGCCCACCCCGTCCACGGACGAAACTCTCAGCGCACGGGCCCGGGAACCGGCGCTGGGCCACCACCTTCATGGTGGAGGAGCCGTCCGCGAGGCGGCGGACCTCAGAGCCGCTCGGGGCACCCGGTCCTTCAGGTCAGCTCACATGACTGACGCCAGGCCTGCCGACGACCCGGCCGCGGTCGCGCAGGTCATCGATCACCGCCATCACCTCGATCGAGGGTGCCGGCTGTCCATGCGAGCCGAACTCCCTCGTCGATGAAGAGCGTGTCCAGGTCGACTCCCCCTGCCTCGGCCCCGACCACGTCGGCGGGGCCGAGGGCCAGCGCGCGAGGGAGGTGTAGGCGCGTCCTCCCCGCCCGACAGCGACGCCGGGCTGCGCGCCGTCCCCGTCGTGCCGGTCGATCACCGCCAGGGTGAGGCCCACCGCGTTCCCGCCTGGTCTCCCCTCATCGGTCCGTTTCCAGCTCGTAGCGTCCCGACGACATCGCCGACAGCCGCATCGTTGGCGGCCGCGACTACCTGGCTGAACCAGTGCCGCAGGACGTACGTGGTCAGGCTCCACCCGCCGGTGCCCGTCGGTCCCCTTTGACCAGGGCCGCCAGCCGGATCACAGGCTCGGTCTCCTCCGCCAGCCGGTCGAGGGACTCTTCGGCGGCGCGAACATCGGCCAGCCGTGGTCGCGCGAGGCGGTCGGCCCTGGTCCGAGGCGGTCGTCGTGGGCCCTGCGCACCTCCTGCTCGGCGTCGGTGGCGCGGAAGCGTAGGCTCCTCGGCCGCCGCGTCGGCGAACGTGAGCCTGCGCTCTCAGTAAGCTCCGGGTGGGATCCAGGCCCGCCAGGTCCCCGGCCTGCGCCGCGGACGTCGTGGCCAGCCAGGCGGGACGCCCAGGCCTGCACCTCGGTCTCCAGTGCCGCCATCGCGGAGGCGTCCAGCACCGCCTCCCGTGCCTCCGCCAGGCTGGTGAAGCCCTGGGCTGCCGCTTCGTGCTCTGGCCTGATCGCGCGCCGCCGACTGCGCGGCCAGCGCCGTGGCCCAGGACCTCCACGGCCCGCGCGACCGCCCGGTCCCGCTGCAGCCTCCTGCCGCAGCGCGGCTCTGGCGGAACCGCCACCGACGGGTGGCCCTGCGCGGCACCTCACCGAGCTCGGCCTCCAGGGCAGCCAGGGGCGGCACGGGCCTTTGGTCCGCCTGTTCCCTGGCGGCTCGCGGCGGCCGCCGCCGCATGCCGCAGTCCCTCGGCCAGCCCGCCCTGCTCGGCCCGCCGGTCGGCCAGTTCCGGTCCGAGGCGGGCGGCGTCGTAAACCGCGGATTCCGCGCTGGCGATCCGCCCCGCCACGGCAGCTCGCCGCGGCCGTGGAGTGTCCGGGTGGTGCCGCCGCCCACCAGCGCGGAGCAGGCCGCCGCCTCGGCGGCGAGCCCGCTGCGGCGGTCCTCCAGCCGCTGCCGCCGGTCAGCGGCGGCGTCGCCGCAGTCTCACGCAGGCCCGCGACATCGTCGGCGGACACTTCGGTGCCGTCCGGGCAGGCCGGGGCCGGGTGGGCCGTCGAGCCGCACACCGGGCGGGGGCACGCCCTCAGCCAGCTGAGTCTCGCCAGTTCGGCCGACATGCCGGTCAGCCGGGCTGCCATGGCGGCCTGGTATTCGTCTGACCAGGCGCCGGTGCGCGTCCACGGCCCCGGCCAGCGTCCGCCTGCGGTGCCCGCCAGCTCCTGCTCCAGCTCGGCCAGGTGGCTAGAGCCGCCTCGCTCTGCTTCTCGATGATGGCCTGCTGCTGGACGGCCGCCGCCAGATCGGCTGCAGCGCCTCGCGCGCCAGCGCGTGCTCCAGCGCGGCGATACGTTCGGGAAGATCCTGCCGGGCGGCTCCAGGTCGTTCACCAGCTGCGCCATGCGTGGCACGGCCATCTGCTCAGTTCCGCCACGTAGAAGCCCGGCGGTCCGGACGGCCGATTCCAGGTCGGCGAGGCGCTCCAGGGAGGCGGCCTGGTTGTCCTCGGCGTCGGCGCGCTCGGCCCAGTTTTCCGGCCGTCCGTACCTCGCGAGCGAGTCCTCGGCGTCGGCGACCAGGCGGAGCAGGGCATCCCGCGCCTCGCTGGCGTGGGATGCTGCCTCCGGCGAGCTCTGGCAGCAGCGACCGGACCGGATCCGCCCGCCGGGCGGCGGGCCATCGCCCGACCACGCAGCGTCGTCGCTCCGGCCGGGTGCGCTCGTGCTCGTCGAGCGCCGCCAGGGCCGCAGTCAGCCGGGTCATCAGCGCCGCCTGCTGCCCGGGCCCGCTCGGCTGCCGTCCGCGTGGCCGTCGCCCTGGCGCTGCTGGCCACCGCCAGTCCGTCACCGGTGATGGCCACGGTCTCGGCCAGGGCCTTGCTCTCCTCCTTCCAGGCGGGTCTCGCGCTCCGCACTGGGACAGCGACGGCACCTCGGTGCGGGCGGCCGCATCGAGGCCTGCGCCTGCCGCGGCCGCAAGCAGCCGCCCGCCGAGACCGTTCGGATCTGCTGCCTCCCGCAGCCGGGCGGCATCATGTAGCGCCGCCGGTCCAGCTCCGCGGGTGACCCGGTCGTACAGCTGGGTGCCGAACGGCATGATGAGCAGTTCCCGCCGGTCGTCGTCACGAGCCCGCAGGAACCGCGCGAACTCTCCCTGCGGCAGCAGCATCACCTGGGTGAACTGCCTCGCCGTTGAGCTGACCGCCTCGGTGACCGCGTCGCCGACCTCGGCCTTGATTCGAGGACGGGCTGGACCACCCACGCCTGCCGTCATCCGCTGCAGGCGGTGGACGCGGCTCGCCCCGGTCGTGAACCCCTCGCCGCGCAACCCGGGCCGCAGGTGCTCGGGCACCCGGGTGATGCGGTAGCGGGCACCGTGCGGACTGGAGAATCCTCAAAAGCGTGGCCGAGGGCTCCCGGCACCCGGGACTGGCGAAGTGGGACTGGAGCCGGTCCTCTCCGGAAGTCAGGCAGCCCTCCCCGGCCAGCCGCGCCGTAGAGCGCGAACGCGTGACCACGCATCCAGGATCGTGCTCTACTCGGCCCCGGTGGGGCCTTCGAGGCAGGAAGAGGCCCGCTGGCGGCCGGCTGGTCAGGAGTCGATCCTGGTGCGGCGCCGCGTACGGGCCGAACGCCTGGATCTCCAGGATGTGCAGCCGCATCAGGCAGCCGCCTCGCCACGGCGGGCCGCCTCCACGGCCTGCCTGAGCACCTGCCAGCTGAGCCTCATCGGGCGGGGCCCCGCCACGAAGTCCACGAACAGCCTGCAGATCTCGACCGGGTCCACCGCCTCGGCCAGCCGCGCCAGATCGGCATCGGGGCCGGTCAGCCCGCCCTCGGGGCTGGAAATCCAGGGCGATAGTGTGCGGCCATCTCTCGCGCAGCCGTTCCATCGGCGCGACGGGCCTGGCCTGGTCGGTGAGCGCCGCCTTCGACCCAGGCGTACCGGCCAGATCAGCCAGGTCGCCGTCCGCGCCGGGCGAGCAGCTCGTCGAGGCGGCCGCGCACCTCGCGGCAGCGGCCTGGGCACCGGGGTGGGCAGCAGCTGGGTCACCACGGTTCCGTCGGCACAGCGATCTTCGGCCAGCGTGACCGACTTTGCGGGTGGTCTCGTTCGGAGAAGGAGAAGGCGAGCGGCGACCCCGAGTATCCCGCGCTGGTCGTGCCGCCCAGCATCGACCCGCTGCTGGCCGTGCAGATGGCCGAGGGCCAGGTAGGAACATCCAGCGAGAACGTGGGCCGGGGCATCGCCGATGCCACCCACCTGATGCGTCGCGTCTCGGACTCCGACACCTGCCCCCGGTGACCAGGGCGTGCGCGATGACCACGGTGCGCCATCAGGCCGCGGGCCGCGGCATCGGCGCGGATCCGCTCGCAGGCGGCGGCCAGTACCGAAGCGTGCGAGCGCTCCGCGCCAGCTCGGCCATGACCGCGTCGGGCAGCAGGTACGGGATGCCGTAGATGCCCACCTCGCCGTGCTCGTCGCGGATGATCACCGGGCGCGCGATGTCCTCGACCCGGGTGCGCAGGTGGATGCTCGCGGCCTCGCTCAGCCCGGACGCGAACCCGAGCGCGGACCGCCGAATCGTGGTTCCCGCTGGTGAGCACCACCGGGATCTTAATCGCGGGAAAACCCTGACCAGGGTCTGGTCGAGCAGCGCCACGGCGTCGGTGGCGGCGGCACCGCCCGGTCGTAGACGTCGTCCAAGCCACCACCACCGCGTCGACGCGGTGGCCGGTACCGCCTGGCCGAGCAGCCAGTCCAGGAAGACGGACTGGTGCTCCAGCAGGCTCTCACCGTGCAGGGTCCGCCCCAGGTGCCAGTCGGACGTGTGGATCAGCCGCATCGCCCGCCCCAAATCGTGGAGCGCCTCGCGCGTCCCGGCACGCCGGGCCAGCCGGACCTGCCATCATGATGGCGGAGCGCTACGACAGTATCACGGGCCGGCGCGCCGCGCCCGGCCGATCGTTTTGCCGCCAAATCGCGGTCAGCGGCTGCGGGCGCTCCGCTCCGGCCTGGGCGGGCACCACGGCAGCGCTCAGGCCGGGATGACGAGCACCCTTCCCGACCGGCCCAGCCTCGGCCGCCTCATGGGCGCCGACGATGCCGGACAGCGGGTGCCGCTGGCTCGGCAGTTCGGTCAGCGCCCCGTCGGCCAGCGCGGCGGAGATGTCGGCGACCGCGTGGTCGAGGGCAGCCGCCGGGACGCTGTACAGCATGATGAACCGCAGCAGCACGCTCGCGGTCATGCAGGCGCGCACCGGCAGGACCGGGTCGGGCTGGTTCCGCGGCGTAGGTGACGATCACGGTATCCGGGTGGGCCAGGGCGAGGTCGAGGCCGAGGTTCGCGCCGAGCGCGACCGACCTCCACCTCGAGTCCACCCGCCGCGCCACCGCCTGGATGTTGCCGACGCGCATCCGGTTCGCGGTAGTTCACCACGTGATCCGCGCCCGCCCGCCGGGCCAGTTCCGCCTTCTCCGGCCCGCTGACGGTCGCGATCACCTGGGCGCCGCCCCAGCGTGCCAGCTGGATGGCGAAGTGCCCGACCGCGCCAGCCCCGCTCGGCGACCAGCACCGTCTGGCCGGTGACCGGCCCGTCAGCGAACAGGCACCGGTGTGCGGTCATCGCCGGGACGCCCAGGCTGGCGCCGAGTTCCATGGCCACCCCGTCCGGGCAGCGGCACGGCCTGGCGGCCGGGCACGACGGTCCACTCCGCCGCGGTCCCCCACCGGCGGCCGACTGCCGCGAGCCAGAGCCAGACCGGCTGGCCGATCCGGGCGGGGTCCACGCCATCGCCGACCGCGTCGATCACCCCGGCGCCGTCCTGATGCGGGATCTGGAATCCGTCGATGGGGCGCGGGGTGGCGCCGCCGCGGGTCTTGAAGTCGGTCGGGTTGACCGCGGACACCGCCACCTTGACCCGGACCTCGCCGGGGCCCGGGCTCCGGCCGCTCCAGCTCTTCGACCCGCAGCACCTCGGCGGCCGGTCCAGGGAGTCATACAGCGCGGCCTTCACGTCGCCTCCTCGGATCTCGGGCAGTTACGGACGCAATCCTTTCACCGCCCGCCCCGGACCGTGCCGGTCAATCCAGGCGCGCCGCGATCCGGCGGTGATCCGCCGGACGCCCAGTGCACGGCCGCGGCCGGGGAGACGGGCTCTCCCGGCCGCGAGAATGACTGTGGATCAGGCCTTGAGCACGGCCTCGATCTCGAGCTGGATGGTGACCTTGTCGCTGACGACGACACCGCCGCCCTCGATGGCGGCGTTCCAGTTGATGCCGAAGTCACCCCGGCTGATCTCGGCGGTCGCCGTGAAGCCCGCCCGGTGCCGCCGTAAGCGTCCGGGCCGAACCCGTTCAGCTCCAGCGCGAGCGGGACGTCCCTCGTGACGCCCCTTGAGGGTCAGCTGGCCGTCCGCGACATAGCCGTCGCCGTGGCGCCGGACGCCGGTGGAACGGTAGGTCAGTGGTCGGGTGGGCCTCGACGTCGAAGAAGTCGGCCGACCGGATGTGCGCGTCACGCTGCTCGTTGCCGGTGGTGATCGAGTCCAGGACGATCTCCGCGGTCACCGAGGAGTCCAGCGGGTCCGGTGCCGTGACGATCTCCCCCGAGTAGGCGTTGAACCTGCCCTCGACCTTGCTGACCATCATGCGTGCGGACGGTGAAGCCGACCTCCGAGTGCACCGGGTCGATGGCCCAGGTGCCTGCGGTGAGCCGGGGATACCGGTCAGGGTGTCGGTGGCGGTCGCGACTCTCCGTTCTCCTGGTTGGTTGATCGCTCAACAACTATCACTCCGCCAGAACGATGTCAAACGCTCAACTATTCCGGATATACTGGGCCCGTGGACACATCCGGCACCCGGTGGCTCTCGGCCGACGAACAGGTCACGTGGCGCGCCTCTCGGTGCCTGCCGCGCGTTCTACGCGGCCATCGACGCCCAGCTGCAGCGTGACACCGGGATACCGCTCGCCTACTACGAGATCCTGGTGCAGCTCTCCGAGGCGCCGGAGCGCGCCCTTGCGGATGACCCAGCTGCCGCCGAGGCCGCCTCGGCGAGCAAGAGCCGGGTCTCACACGCGGTAGCCCGCCTGGAGGACAAGGGCTGATCCGCCGCAGGGACTGCCCGACCGACCGGCGCGGCCAGCTTGCCGAGCTGACCGACGAGGGGTACGCCGTGCTGGCGGCGGCCGCCCCCGGCCACGTCGAGCACGTCCGCCGGGACCCTGTTCGACCCGCTCACCCCGGAACAGGTCGAGCGCAGCTGCGGGCGATAAGCCAGGCGATCCTGGCCACCGTCGGCAACCCGCCGCCCTGCGAGGACGACGAGGTCTGCTCCGAGACACCGGCACCGCCCTCGCCGCTGGCCAGCCTGCCACCCGCTGAACGCCTCCGGCCCGCCACCCCGCTGAACGCCCGCCTGCCACCTCGCTGAACGCCCGGCCTCGCCCGCCGCACCGGGCCGCCACACGGGCTCAGCGAACGGTCAGCACACGCGTACCCGCGCCAGGACACGCCGCCGCATGGCGCCGTCGTCTATCGTCGGTGAACGATGAACGAGACCGGATGCCAGCCGGCATGGCTGCCGCCGGTGACCTGTCGCAGGCCGAGCACCCGGCTGGGATCATCGCCGCCCGATGACCAGTGCCGACGCCGCCCAGGTGTCGCTTGCATCTACCAGGTCGGCTTCTGACGGCGGCGAGGCCAGTTTCGAGACCCGGCGCCCACCTGGGAGATGTTCGACGCCTCTCACCTTCCCTCGTACCGTCACGTCGCGTCGCCGCTGTGCGGGCGCGGTGCTGGGCTGGGCCGCCGTCTCGCCGGTGTCGGACCGGTGCGCATACCAGGGTGTCGTCGAGCACCCCGTGTACGTCGCCCCGGCGGCCCGCGGGCGTGGGTCGGCGCCGCGCTGCTCGGCGCCCTGATCAGATCCACGGAGGCGGCCGGGATCTGACCATCCAGTCCGGGATCTTCCCCGAGAACACCGCCAGCCTGCGCCTGCACGAGCGGGCCGGGTTCCGGGTCGTCGGCACCCGGGACGCGGCTCGGCCGCCAATCACGGCCGCTGGCGCGACGTGGTGCTGCCGGAGCGCCGCAGCGGCCGCGTGGGCGTTGACATGACCGGCGGCTAGTCCCAGCGGAAGAACCGCGGCTGCCGCGACGGTGAACACGACGGTGCATCCGGCGAGCACCGCCAGCGCCGACGGCTGTGGCCAGGAGCCATGCAGACTGTCCTGCAAGGCCTGCACGGCTGCGCCCAGCGGGGTGAAGTCGCTGACCTCCCGCAAGCTGGCGGGCATCGTGGCCCGGGGTATCCAGAGCCCGGCGAAGAACATCAGCGGAAAGAACAGCATGGTCCCGGATCACTGCCCACCGCGCGTCCGGTGGGCGCCAGCGCCGCGATCAGCATGCCGAGACCGAGCATCGCGGACGGCCGCCAGCACATACGTAACGAGAAACCGGCCGCTACTGCCGGGCAGCGCCACCCCGAAGCCGAGCTACAATGACGGCGAGGATCCCGGCCGTCGCCAGCCAGCGCAACCGCCAGGTTCGGCGGCCAGCTGGGGCCGCGACGACCCGGACCGGGCCCACCGGGGTGCGTCGCCGTGCGGCGCAGGGATCCGTCGCTCCCGGTAGCTTACCACGACCCGGGCAAGCCCCTGATGGCGAACGCAACGGTGACGAACACGATCAGGATCGGCTCGTAGACGGCGACCAGCCGCAGGCCGCCGAGATCGGACGCGCGGCCCGGAGGACGCGAGCCCCATGACGGCCAGCAGGGCCATCGGAAACGCCAGCTCCCCAGAACAGGGCCACCGGCTGCGCGAGCAGCAGCATCGGCTCCGGTGAGCGTCAAGCTGCGCCAGCGCCGACCTCGGCCGGGTCTGCGCCGTCGCATGTGCGATGGCGGTGGTGTCAACGGACATCGGTCCTCCTCACATCTCCGTGGGTGAAGTGGGCGCCGCCGGTCACGGCGACGAACGCAGACCGCGCTCGGCTCACGTCTGGGCGCTCACCCAGCCCTTGCAGCGACGACGCCGCGGCGGGCCAGCGCGCGGAGGTGGACCGCCAGCAGCGCTGTCGGCGGTGCCGGTCACCACCACCGTGTCGCCGGTGCGGCTGACGCCCTGTTACCCGGGCAGATTGGCCAGCAGCCGGTCGGCCAGGAGCCGGTCGGCCAGCGGCCCGGAAGGGATGGAAGGGGATCCGCTGCTCGCCGCCGAGGCGGCTCTACCAGCCCGGCCGGGCTGCCGGATCGCGGCGACCCGCCCGGGCTCCGATCACGGCCACCCGGTCACACACAGGCATTCGGCCTCTTCCATGAAGTGGCTGACCAGCAGGATGGTCACCCCCTGCCTGCGGATGCCCTCGATCAGCGCCCACGACGCCAACCTCGCCTGAACCCCTGGCCGCCACCAGGCCGGCCGGTCTGTGCCCGCCGTCAACCCCGCGTGCGGGCAGGACCGGCCGAACGTCGGCGATTCACAGCAGCCGGATGGCGATGAGCCAGTAGTAGACGACGTAGGCGCTTACCAGCCACAGCAAGACGGCGCTCGCCCACCCGATATGCCGCGCCAGGGACCGGACCCGCGTGACGAGGCCCTCCCCGAACCAGGCGGTGAGGATGGTGAGGCTTGCCAGCACTGTGCCCATGCCGATCCCGAACAGCACGAACTGCGCCACGGCATCGGCCATCCCATGGAGCTGCAGCGAGGTCCCGACCACGCCGAGGAAGACGCGGCAGGGTGCAGCCGAGCGATGCCAGCCCGTAGGCCGTGCCGTACGCGGCGTAGCCTGCCGATGCCCCTGGTCCACGGGCCGCGGCCTTCGAGGTGGTGAGCCGCCCTGGGGCCCGAGGGGCACAGTCCAGCTCCCGGCCGGATGCCAGGACGCCGCCGAGCAGGATCAGGCCGACGCCCACACGCGGCGCCGATCCACGCGGAGCGCCGACGTGAGCGGCGGATGCGGCCAGGCTGGCGATGATCCCGGCGAGCCCGAACAGCAGGACGAAGCTCGCGGTCACCGTGGCGCTGACCAGCGATGGCACGGCCGATCCGGCCGCGTGTGCCGCCGGAGCCCCCGGTCATCGCCGAGGTAACAGCCCGAGGTAGGCTAACAGAGCACGAACCCGCACGGGTTCACCGATGCGACCATCCCCGCCACGAAGGCGTATCCGAGCGGCGCCTTCGTCCCCAGCGACAGCAGCACGCCCGAGATGCGGGCCGACAGCGTCTCCACGAAGATCAGCGGGACCCGATGCCACCGATGCGGCAAGCACCCCGGCGGCGACGGCCAGCCGCGAGCACGGCGGCGCGTCATGCCCGACGGCCAGCCAGGTTCGTCGCTGGCGACCAGCGACAATGACTGCTGCGCCGACATCGCTTAGGTCTGGTGCAGGAGCGGCCGGATCGCGGCCAGGAGGCTCCCGCTGTCGCCGATCACCGTCCCGCCCTGGCTCACGACCGGGCCGGGAACGGCACCCCACCGGGCCCGGGGCCGGAACAGCAGGTAGTAGTCCCAGGTGGGCCCCGGCTGGCCGGTCACGTGCTGGGAGAACCACTGGCTGGAAACCGCGTTCTGATCCCACACGGCTAGGTGACGCGGCTGTCCGGGAAGACCGACGGAGTTGATCGCGCCCCGTGATCCCCGAGGAACGGCACCCACACCACGAACACCCGAAGCGCCGGGTCGGCCGTTCCTGCTCAAGATGTTGCTCTGCACCCAACTGGCGCCCGCGAGACACGTCGCTCAAGTGGGGAGAAGATCAGCACCAGCCGGGTGTGGCCATCGGCTCGGCTGAACAGCGACCTGCAGGGTCGAGATGGCGTTCAGCGAGATGACGCTCGCCGGGATGAGCGGTGGCGCCGGACCGGCCGGCCGGTGCCGAGGTGCCCGGCGCACTGGATACCGAGGACGGGGAGCACGCAGCCGCCAGGAGGCTGTAGACAGCCGCGGCCACCATGGCCGCCACAGGCCCGAGCGGGCCGCGATCCCCTGGCCTTCCGCCGTGCGCTTCCCATCGCGAGCCTTCTTCCACTGCGCACGTCCAGCATGACACCGGGCCAGTGCGCCGCGTACCAAATGATCCTCTCGCCCGCGCCAAATGAACCTCTCGCGCGCACCAAACAAGCCGCCGGGCGCCAGCGATTGACGGGCGAGCTTGACCCGGCATCGGGCCGCTGGGCCGTTACGTCAGGACGGCATCCCTGTAGTCGGGACGCGTCGCGGCGCCAGGGATCGAACAGGTCCCAGGTCCGCATCCAGCGATGGGTCTGCTCGAACATCTCGCGCGTGTACGGCCCAGGCACGATGCGCCTCACCAGGGCCGAACCGCCGCACATCCACGATGCGCTGATGTCATCGGGCATCTCGCGCAGCCAGTAATGCTTGTACCGCCCGCGCTCGAAGTCGATGTCCTGCTGCGCCGCCGTAGCCCGGTGAAGTACTTCTCCACGTCGCCGGTGTCGGCGTCCTCGCTCACGAGGAACCCCATCATGAAGGTCGTGTCCACGAGCTTGCGGAACCCGTGCTGCTCGAGCGCGTAGTACCTGGGCGCCGAACACGTTCACCGCCGTCAAGACCCTGCGCTCGAGCGCCAGCCGCAGGCGGTCATACGGCAGCCCGATGAAGCTCAGCTCGATCTGCGGCCGTTCCAGGTACTGCTCCAGCCCTTCGATGGCCGAGTAGTGGCTGCCGGATGGTACCCGACCCCCACCGGCACGTTCGCCAGGTCTCGGGCCGCTCGATAGCCGGACTCCGGGGCCACGAAGATCCCGGACGGCAGATGGAGTACGCCTTCCCCACATCCTTCCGCCACGGACCGAGGCGGCGGCATTGACCGCCCAGTGGCAGGCAGCGGAGATATTGCAGGCGTGTCCTCCCGCATGTCCTCGAGGGCGCCGCTGGTGACCTCGATGGGTGTCCGTCGGCCGTCCTGACGGACGACGTGCTGACCGTCGCGCCAGCGAGGCCCTGCGGCTCGAACTCGTAGTCCAGCCCGGCCTCGCGGAAGTACTCCGTGTTCTTCGGCCACCCATTCTGAGCCGCACGTGCGGCTGGATAAGGAACTTCACGGGTCCTCACCTCCCTGCTCAACACCCTACGATCACCGGCTGTCGGCGCTAAGCTGGCAAGACCGCGCTGACGGCGAATGCCAGGCCCGCCGGACCGGCGGGCCGGTCGGCCACCGCCGCGTCGGTCCGGGCCGGTCAGCCGCCCGCGCTGGTCCGGTGGCGCCGCCACGGGGGTCGTACACGGATGCCAGGCGGGCGAGGGTCAGCGCGGCGAGCATGAGCCCGAAGTCGCGCAGGGCGATGTCATAGAACCCCGGGTAGCTGACGAGGTTGATGACGATCCCGGCCAGCCAGGCGGCGACGATGTAGGCCGCGTATGGCGTGGCTCCTCTAACAACAAAAGACTCTGTTTTTAGAGTCGGCCTGCGCCGGAGATTTGTCAAGAGTCATTGGTGATAGAGTGTGGACATGAGCCCGAGCGGTCCCCGACCGCCTGCGTGATCTCGCCGGGCTGGCCAGCCTGGACGAGCCGGTACGGAGACGGCTGTACGAGTACGTCAGCGACGCTCAACTTACCGGTCTCGCGGGAGGAGGCGGCCGGGGCGACCGGAATCGCCCGGACACTGGCGGCCTACCATCTGGACAAGCTGGCCGAAGCCGGGCTGCTGGCGACCACCTATCAACGTCCGGAAGGCTGCGGGGCCGGGCGCGGGGCGCCCGGCGAAGCTGTACCAGCAGGCCCAGCAGGAACTTGCGGTGAGCGTGCCGCCGCGTGCCTATGAACTGCTGGCACGGCTGCTGGCCGGGGCGGCCGAGAGCGACACCACGGGAGGGTGCGCAGCACGCTGAACGGGGCGGCACATAACCTGGGCCGCCAGGTGGGCACGGAGGGCTGCGCCGACCTGGTCACGGCACTGCGCGGCTGCGGCTACCAGCCGCAGGCCAGCCCGGACGGCCGCATCGAACTTCGCAACTGCCCCTTCCACCGGCTCGCCCAGGAGCACCAGGAACTGGTGTGCGGCCTGAACCTCCGCCTGATCGAGGGGGTGATCGCCGGGAGCGGGCGGCCACAGGCGCGCGCCCAGCTGAGCCCCAGCCCCGGCCGTTGCTGCGTCGTGGTGCGCGGCGCCTGACAGGGCACGCCCTACGCCGGGACGGCGGCGAGGGACCTGCTCGAAATCCGCCCACAGGTCCTCGGGGTGCTCCAGCCCGACCGAGACGCGGATGCTCCTCGGCCGATGCCCGCCGCGCGCAAACCCGCCGCGTCCAGCTGCCGGTGGGAGGTGGAGGCGGGATGCAGCACCAGGGTCTCCACGCCGCCCAGGGACGGGGCCATCGCGGCCAGCCGCAGGGCCGTTAGTGAACCGCAGGCCCGCCTCGCGCGCCCAGCCGGTCACGTCGAAGGCCACCATGCCGCCGTACCCGGACAGCAGGCGCCGGGCGACCGCGTGGTCGGGGTGGCTGGCCAGGCCGGGCCAGCAGCACCGTGGCCACCGCCGGGTGGGCCGCGCAGGCGTTCGGCAAGAAAAGCGGCGTTGGAGCAGTGGCGGACCATCCGCAGGGAGAGTGTCTTCAGGGCCGCGGACCGTGAGCCAGGCGGCGAACGGGTCCGCGGCGACCCGAAGTCCACCGAGCTCTTCCAGAGCGTGCGGTGCGTCTCGTGGTGCGGGCACGATCAGCCCGAGCGTGACGTCGTCGTGGCCGCCCAGGTACTTGCGTGGCGGAATGGACCACGATGTCGGCGCCGTGCTCGATCGGCCTAGAGATAGCACCGGCGTGGCGAAGGTGTTGTCCACCACGCACATCAGCCCCGCCGCGCGGCTACCTCGAGCAGCGGGCTGGTCGCTCACGGCGACCGTGGGGTTGGGCGATCGTCTCCGAACAGCAGCCGGGACCCCGGCCGGAGCGAGGCGGTCAGCTCCCGCCGGGTCCCGCCCGGTGATGTAACTGACATCGATGCCATAACGGGCGGCCAGGCCGGTGAAGACGGAGAACGCTGCCGCCGGTACGGCAGCGCTGCGCGATGACGTGGTCGCCGGGGCGGAGCAGGGGCAAGCAGCACCATTGATGGCGCCCATGCCGGAACTGGTCGCGATCGCCGCCGCGCCCTCCAGGTCGGCGACCGCGTCCTCCAGCGCCTGGGTGGTCGGATTCCGGTAGCGGCTGTAGGCGAACCCGGCGTCCGGATCGTTGAGGGCTTCCGCGCAGGCAGCCGGGTCGGTGAAAGCGAAGGTCGACGTCTGATAGAGCGGAACGCTGACCGGGCGGGAGCCGTTCAGCGCGGGGCAGTGGCGTGGATGGCGCGGGTTTCCAGATGCAGGCTCATGGCATCGACTCTGCCTGAAGCCCACCGGCCGCATGGAAGGCGGGCCGCGGCATCGGGCACCGCGAGGCCTGGTCGACTAACGCTGCCCCAGACAGGGGCAGCCGCCTCCCGGACCGGCGGCAAGGCCGAGGAGGCGCGCCGGGTAGGTCCGGGCCGGGCAGCGGGCCGATCCCCGGGATCACGGGCGCCAGGAGCCCCCGTGGGCCGTGCCGCGGACAACGGCCACCGATGGCGCGGAAGCGGCAATTATCCATAATCCCCTCGGTTGGGTGGGTATCAGGGCCATTGCGGTGCTTTGCCGCAAAAGCCAGCGCTGGCTTGCTATTTTTGCCCCAGCATGCTCTTTTGCCCCAGCATCCTCAGAGGAGCGGCAGATGTCGGTGGGGTCGGGCACGCGCAGAGGCACCCAGCCGCCGGTGGCACCCGTGAATGCCAAGCCCGCGGGTGGCCCGGCCGGGATGCGTGAACCGCCCGAGGACCAACCGCTGACCGGTGCCGCCGGGCAGGCGTCCCTGGTCCCAGGCGGTCATGGCGGTCGCCGCGCTCGGGCTGGTCGCGATCAGCGTGACGATGCTGGTGTGGCGCAACGGCCCTCCCAGCTTACGGCACGTGGCATCCAACTGCGGGCTGATCAACTGCGGTGCCAGCGTGCCGGGCCCGAGCATCTCCACGCACAGCCATATCAGCAAGGCGCACAGACCCCGTGCCGCATGCCCCGGACAGGCTCCTCCGCCGCCGGCGCCCACGCCGTCACCCGCCTTCGCGGGCCCCCGCTCCCCGCCGGACGTCACCCTGACCTTCACGTCCGACAGGGACCGGCGCGATTTTGACCATTTCCGGGATCAGCTGACCCTGGTGAACAATGGCGGCAGCCCGGTTCTCCGGCTGGACCGTCCAGCTGACCCTTCCCGGTGACGATGTCTTCTCGGTGGAGACGGGGAACTGGTGGGACGGGTTCCCTTTGAGCACTGGCAGGTCAGCGGCGACACGCTGACCATCAGCGCCGACAACGACAGCGAGATCGCTCGCTCCCGGCGAGCCGCTGAGCGTGAGCATCCACGGCCGGGGCAGGACGACCTCCCCACCGGCTGCAGATTCAACGGCGCTGCCTGCCCATCGTTCAGCGGGCAGCAAGACCAGCAACCGCCGCAGCAGCAGCCATTCTGGCAGCAGGACCGGCAATCATCGCCGCCGCGGGACCGGAGATCCTGCGCGGCGGGACTGGCGATCACCGCTGCCGCAGGACCAGCGATCCTGGCAGCAGTAACTGGCGATCACCGTTGCCGTGAGCCCAGCTGATCCGTGGCAGCGGAACCGTGGAGCTAGCGCTGCTGGCCGGGTACCGTACCCGCGGGTGGCGCTAGCGCGCCAGGTCTTACCCGCGGGCGCCGCGCCGCGGGTCACCGGAGGCGCCGCGCGCCTTCAGCCCAGCCGGTGCGGCCACCGGCCCAGCCGGACGGCCGGAGCCTCCGGAACCCCGGGAACCCCGGGAGAGGATCTTGATCCAGCGCCGCGCCGCATGCTGCCGTCTTCCTCGATCATGCGGCGCATCACCAAGATCAGCGCCGGGATGGCCCAGAAGTCCCCGCACACCCACAAGATCGCGGCGCCGATCTGCTGGTCAGCGAACGGCGGGAGGGTCACGCCCCGGATGTGGTCGTAGACCGGGTACCAGGAGACCTGGGTGAGGATGCTCATCGACATCGCCAGCACCCACATCGCCGCGTTCGTCCGCGATCAGCGCCACGGCCTGTGAGGCGGAGCGGCATGCGGCGGAGGAAGGGGGCGAGGGTATGAACTGCAGCCAGAACAGCACTCCTGCGGCGAAGAAGGTGCCGTGCATCAGCCAGATGTGCACTGCCTCGTTGCTCGCGGCCAGGTCGAACAGCGCGGGCACGTGCCAGGCGACCATCACGACGCTGAACAGCGCCACCGCCACCCAGGGCCGGAGCAGGAAGCCGCCCGCCGCCCGCAGCCGGCGCGACCAGCCGGCCACGCAAGATGCCCCGGGTCACCGCCTGGCCCGAGCGCCCCGGCAGCCCATCCAGCAGCGGCTGCCGGGGCGCTTAAGCCACCACCAGGGTCGGCGCGGCGAACATCAGCAGCAGGTGCTGGAACATGTGCACGAAGAAGTAGTCGTCGGCCCAGTAGTCGACCGGTGACTGCACGGCCAGCAGCAGCACCGCCAGCCCGCCGTAGAAGAACCATGACCGCCGCCGTCGCTGGCGCGTCCGCTCGGGGCGTGACCGCCGCGCGAGCCGTGCCAGCCCGATCTCGTGCCAGATCACTACCGCCACGACCACGATCAGGAACGGGTCGAACGACCAGTGGTCAGTGAGATAGCTCATCAAACTTCACTTCATAGACGACCTGAGACCTGGCGCCACCCGATGGCCGGGACGCTCCCGCGCGGAGGTCCAGGCCAACCGGGCCGGTGGGGGTGCCGCCGCGGCCGGGTGCGTGCGGTGCTGGGCTGGGGCGGCCCGGCATCGTGATCCTACGCGCTAGGCCACCGGCAGGACTGCGTCGATGTGCGGTGCTGGGCGGGCCACGGCCGGTCACTCCCGCGTGCCGGATGCCCACCGGCCTCACCGGCCGCGTCCGGCTCAATGCGGCATTGGCCAGCACGATCGGGGTGTTGACGCTAACGGCGGGTGGGAGGCGGCACGATGCGGTCCAGGTCGGCAAGTTCCTCGGCGGAGGGCACCCACTCCGCGGCGGCGGCGTTCGCCTTCACCTGCTCTGGCGTGGTCGCCCCGGCGATCACGCAGGCACACCCGTCCTGGGCGGCCAGCGCGCCGACCGCCACCTCGAGGACGGTGCGCCCGCGCTCGGCACGCCCAGGCGATGAGCGCCTCCACCCGGTCGAGCTTGTCGTCGGTCACGTAGCCCGGCTGACTGGCCAGCCGGCATTTCCGGCTGGTGGCGGCTGCCCCCGGCGGACCTTCCCGGTCAGCAGGCCGTTCGCCAGCGGGAAGTACGGGAGCACGCCAAGCCCGAAATGGCGCGCCGGCGGGAGCACCTCGGCCTCCGCCTCGCGCTCCAGCAGCGACCAGTGGTTCTGCGCGGAGACGAACGGCGCGGTGCCGGCGACGCGCGCCACGTGGGCCGCGTCCGCGATCTGCCAGCCGGTGAAGTTCGAGTTGCCGAGGTAGCGGACCTTGCCCTCGGTGACGAGCTCGGTCAGCGCGGCCAGGGTTTCCGCCACCGGCGTCACCGGGTCGGGGGTGTGCAGCTGGTACAGATCGATGTAGTCGGTCCGGAGTAAGCGCAGGGACGCTTCGACCGCGCGCGCGGATGTAGGCGCGGCCGCCCTTGGCGCCCGCCGCCGGGCCGTAGCCCATGTCGTAGCCCTGGTGGCCGAACTTGGTGGCCAGCACCACCTGCTCCCGGCGGCCGAGCCAGCACCTCGCCGAGCAGTTCCTCCGATGCGCCACCGTCGCCGTAGGTGTCGGCGGTATCGAGCATCGTGATGCCTAGCGTCCATCGCCGCGTCGACCACCGCCCTGGTGCCCGCCAGGTCAACCCGGCGGCCGAAGTTGTTGCAGCCAAGCCCGGCGACCGACACCATCAGCCCGGAATCACCCGGTGACCTGTAACGCATTCGCCTGCCCTGCCCGCCTTACCGTCCTCGACGCCCAACGCCACCCGACGGCCGCCGCGACCGCAATGACGCCGACCGCAACCTGACGCCCACCGCCGACCGCAATGACGCCCTACCGCGACCGCATCGATGCTACGCCGACCGGCCCTGGCCCCGGCCAGGACGCCCACAGCCAGGCAGCAGCCTCGCGGGTCGGCAGGCCCGTTCCCGTCGTGGCGGCGCTAGCGTCGACTGACCCGGCCGGTCCGGCTTGCCCGGCCGGACGGGCGGCCCGACCGTTTCGCGCGCAGCCGCAGCGACGTGCACGGGGCTGCCGCTGAACCCGAACTCCTCGCGCAGCCGCCGCTCGACGAAGCGCCGGTAGCTGGCCTCCAGGAAGCCGGTGGCGAACAGCACGAAGTGCGGTGGCCGGATGCCTAGCCTGGGTCGCGAACAGGATCTTGGGCTGTCGGCCGCCGCGCACCGGCGGCGGGGTGGCGGCGACCAGTTCGCTGAGCCAGGAGTTGAGCCTGCCGGTCGGCACGCGCGTTTCCCAGCCCGCCAGCGCGGTCTGGAGCGCGGGCACCAGCCGGTCCAGATGCCGCCCGGTGACGGCGGACACGTTGACCCTGGGCGCCCAGCGGGCGGTGTACAGCTGGCGGTCGATCTCGCGGTCGAGCCGCAGTCGGCGGTCCTCGTCGACGAGATCCCACTTGTTGTAGGCAATGACCAGTGCCCGGCCTGCCTCGATCACCATCGAGACGATCCGCAGGTCCTGCTCGGTGAGCGGCTCGCTGGCGTCGACCAGGACCGACCGCGACCTCGGCCCGCTCCAGCGCTCCCGCCGTCCGCAGCGACGCGTAGAAGTCAGCGCCCTGGCTCTGGCTGGCCCGGCGCCGGATCCCGGCGGTGTCGACGAACCGCCAGCTGATGCCGCCGAGCTCGATCAGCTCGTCCACCGGGTCACGGGTGGTGCCCGCCACCGCGTCCACCAGTGCCCGGTCCTGGCCCGCCAGCTTGTTGAGCAGGCTGGACTTGCCCACGTTGGGGCGGCCGACGCAGTGCCACCCGGCGCGGCTCCGGCCTGCGTGGCCAGCGGTTCGGCCGGGGCCTCGGCGGCAGCGCTGCCGAGACCGCGTCGAGCAGGTCGCCGCTTCCCCGCCCGTGCAGGGCACTCACCGGCCACGGCTCACCGAGCCCGAGCGCCCACAACGCCGCCGCGGCTGACTCGCCCGGCGCGTCGTCCACCTTGTTGGCCGCGACCACCACCGGCTTGCCCGAGCGGCGCAGCACCGCGGCGACCGCGGCGTCGGCGTCGGTCATGCCGACGGCGGCGTCCACCACGAACAGGACCGCGTCGGCCGCCTCCACCGCGAGCCGGGCCTGCGCGGTGACCTGCTCGGCGAGAGCTCGGCTGGCCTGCCCGCCTCCGAGCCGGGGGACGGCTCCCAGCCACCGGTATCGACCAAGGTGAACGGCGCGCCCGCGCCAGGAGGCGTCATAGGCCACTCGGTCGCGGGTGACGCCGGGCGTGTCCTTGCACCACCGCCTGCCGACTGCCGAGAATCCGGTTCACCAGGGTGGATTTGCCGACGTTGAGGGCGGCCGACGACCGCCACCACCGGGGCCGGTGATGCTCCGCGCCTCCTCGCCGCCGGGGACGCCTCCTCGCCCGGGAAGCCTCTCGGCCGCTCCCCGCCCGGCATGGTCATCCGTCCGCGCCGCGTCCGCCTGCCGGTCCCGCCCGGCTGAGGCCAACCCCGTTCCCCGGCCAGGCCGACGATCAGGCCGACCACCTCGTCCAGGCTGAGGGAAGTGGAGTCGATCTCGACGGCGTCGGCGGCCATCACCGTCTGCGGCGCGTCGGCGCGGTCTCCTGCGGAGCTGCTCGTCCCGGGTGACCGCCGCCGTCGCGCCGGGGTCCACGGCCAGGTCGGCGCTGCGACGGCTGGGCCCGCGCGTCCTCGCTGGCGGTGAGAAACACCTTGACCAGCGCCTGGGGGGCGACGACCGTGCCTGATGTCCCGCCCTTCGGCGACGATGCCGCCGCCCGGGTCCGGCGTTGCGCGCGATGATCTCCCGCTGCTTCGCGATCAGGTGCTCCCGGACCTGTGGCACCGAGGCGACCGCGCTGACGGCGTTGGAGACCTTGCGGGTGCGGATGCGGGCCGACACGTCCGATGCCGTCGACGGTGATGGCCGGGGCATCCGGGTCGGTCCTGACCTCGATCACCGGCTCCCGTCGCATGCCTGGCCACCGTTCCGGGGTCGGTGGTGTCCAGCCCCGCGTTCGAGCAGCCACCAGGTCAGCGGCCCGGTACATCGCGCCGGTATCGAGGTAGCGCAGGCCGAGCGCGCGGGCCACTCCCCGGGCGGCAGTCGACTTGCCGGACCCGGCGGGGCCGTCAACGGCGATCACGAGGCAGCTCAGTCACCCTGGCGATGCTACCGGCGCACCGGCCATCCGGCCGCCGCTAGCGCCTCGGTCAGCCGGGCCACCGACTCGGGCGGCGGACCGTCGAGCTCGGCCACCCCGACCGGCAGGCCGGGTGAGTGCTCGATCCCGATGTCCTCGATATTGACGCCGGACTCCCCAGGCCACCTGGAACAACCGTGCCAGCTCACCGGGCTGGTCGCGGATGACAACCTGCACCGCGTTGTCCCGAACCGGCGTGCCGCGCTTGCCGGGGATTCTCGCCACCCCCGCCGAGCCCTCGTCCAGCAGGGCCAGCCAGCAGCTTCACCGCAGGGTGTTCGGCTGGATGCGGTCGAAGCCGCCGGTCTCGGCGAGCTCATCGGCGGCAGCGGCCAGGTCGGCCGCCACGTCCGCCAGGATCCGCGCCACCGGCGCGGCGTTAGCCACCAGGATCTGCGTCCACAATCCGAATCGCCCTCAGCGATCCTGGTCACGTCGCGCAGTCCCTGGCCCGCCAGGCCGAGCGCACGCCGCCGGGCGCGTCCGTCAGCTGGGCCGCCATGGCGGCTGCGACCACGTGCGGCGCGTGCGATACCAATGCCACCCAGCGGTCGTGCTCATCCGCGCCGACCTGCACCGGCTCGCCGCGGCAGCAGCGCACCAGGGTCGATGACGGCCGCGACCGCCTCCGGGCTGGTCCTGCGGTCCCGGGCAGATCACCCATGGGCGGCCGAGGAACAGGTCGGCCCCTGGCGGCGGCGGGACCAGAACGCTCCCGTCCGGACAGCGGGTGGCCGGGCACGAAGGAGTGAGGTCGCAACCCAGCTCGCTGGCCTGGCGCAGCGGGAGCGCCTTCACGCTGGCGACGTCGGTGTACCAGCGGGCCAGGCGGCGCGCCTGGGCGGCCGCGAGCGAAGGCGCGACGGCGGCATGGTGGAACGGCCAGCACGGCCAGGTCGGCCCAGGGCGTGCCCTCCCCGTTCGGACGGCGTCCCGGCGGCGCTCCCGCCCCGGCGTGGGCCCGGCCCGCCCCGCCAGGCTTTGGCCTGGTCCGACAGGGTCTGACCCGATTCTGCTGGGGCTGCCCGTTCCGCCTGGCCCAGTCCGCGCTGGCCCGGTTCCGCGCCTGGCCCGTTCCGCGGGCCTGGCCCAGTTCCGCGGGGTCTGGCCCGTCCGCCGCGGCCGACGGCCCGGGCAGCACCTTGCCTGCCCCGATATCGGCGGCCAGGCGGGCCGCGGCGGGGTTCTGATCGGTCAGCCACACGGTCACGCCCCGCTCGGACAAGGCCAGCGCGATCGACGTCCCGATCAGGCCGGTCCCGATCACGACAGCGCTGTCCGAAGCTGGCCGACGCACCCGCCTTGGTGCCGGTCTCCGGTTCCCCCGGCCGCGGCGTCATTGGGCGATGTCCAGCCGGGAGAGCTGTCGCGCCCCGCAGGTACACGTGCTGGAGCGCGGCACGCGGCTTTGCCGGTCTCCACGTGCATGAGCAGCCGCACGACCCGGGGCATGGCGCCGGGAACGTCGATTTCGCTGGCGCACAGCAACGGCACGTCCTGGAACCCGATCTTGCGGGCGGCGAGGGCGGGGAACTCGGCCGTGAGGTCCGGGGTAGCAGTGAAGACCACGCTGATGACATCGTCGGTCGCCAGGCCGTTGCGCGTCATAACCTCGGTGACCAGTTCCGTCGTGCCGTCCAGGACAGCCGTCCGCTCATTGGCGTCGATCTGTACCGCACCGCGGATTGCCCTGACCGCCACCGGCCTGATTCCTTTCACCACACCCGGGAACCACCCAGGCCGCTGCCGCTGCTCCAGGCTATCGGCAGGCGGGCGCGCCGCCCTCGCCGCGGGTGTCCCGCGTGTCAGGGCACTCCTGATCACCGCCGGCCGCGTCTTGCGGTCCAGGCGCGCATCACCGTCGACTACAAGTGCATGCGCCGTGAATAGCAGCATCGCCGTGAAGCACAAGCTTTGCTGCTGTCACGGATGTCACCACGGCTTGCGGAACCGTCCGCAATCTCGTGATCATGACCGTGGACGTCTGTCGGTGTGACATCCGAAGTCATGATCACGTCGCAGCCGACGGAGAGCTGGGCAACGTGATCATGGGCTGGGTGTAGTCAGGTGTGCAGCGAACCTCATGATCGTGAGTGCTGCCGAGTCAGAGGCCCGACAGCGGCGTAGAGTTCGCCGATCTCCCTGGTGGTCAGCGCCCGGGTGCTGCCGGGCCGCAGGCTGCACCGAGCGCGACCGGGCCGACCTGGGTGCGGACCAGGCGGCTTACCGGATGGCCCGCCTCTGCCAGCAGCCGACCGCACGATGTGCGCGCCCCTCGTGGAGGGTGATCTCCACCAGCGCCCGCTTTCCTGCCTGCTCGATCACCCGGAACTTGTCGGCGCTGGCGACCCCATCCTCCGAGCTCGATCCGGTGATCAGCCGCCGTCCCACATCTCTGGGCAGCGGTCCGGCGACGTCCGCCAGGTAGGTCTTGGCCACCCGCTAGCGCGGATGCGCCAGGCGGTGGGCCAGCTCACCGTCGTTGGTCAGCAGCATGAGCCCTCGGTGTCGTACAGTCGAGCCTGCCGACGTGGAACAGCCGCTCCGCCCGGTCGCCGAGGAAGTCGGTGATGGTGGGTAGGACCACGATCGTCCGACATGGTGGTGACGCACCCCGGTAAGCTTGTTGAGCGCCAGGTACACCAGATCTTGGCGGCTGGGGATGCGCCTGCCATCCACCTTGATGATCTGGCGGTCGGGATCGACTCTCGCGCCATACCGGCGCACGATCTCCCCGTCGACCTCGACCCGTCCCTCGCCGATCAGCTCCTCGCATTGCCGGCGGCTGCCGACACCCGGCGGCGGCCAGCACCTTGCAAGCGGACGCCGCCAGGCACGTCGGTGAGCGAATCGTGCCCGGGTTCATCCGTCAGATCCATGCCGTGCGCGCCTTCCCGCCGCCGCGCTGTCACGCGCCGCCGCGCCCGCCAGGGCGCCCCTCACCGACTGTTAGCGTCCGCCACGGCGATCGCGGTCGTCATGGGCTCGATGCGCTCATCGCCCGCATCGTCAGCATCCCGGGGATCCCGGGGCTCTCCGGTTCCCCAGCGCCGCCGGCGCCCCGGGCGACCTGCCGGGTCCACGGCACCGCCAGAGTCAGAGAGCCACCCGGCTTCGAGCACCGCCTGGGTCAGGCGCCACCGGCGCAGCGCCGCCCGGGCCGGAGCACCGCAATGTCCGCGGCGTCTTCCTCGGCGCCCGTCGGCATCACTCGATGTTCATCGGGCAGGAAGGGCGCGAGGTCGGGCAGGTCCTCCAGGCTGGCCAGGCCCAGCCGTTCCAGGAAGTATCCGGTCGTGCGGAAGAGGATGGCGCCGGTTTCTCGTGTTCGGTGCCCGCCTCCTCGACCAGGCCGCGCAGCGCCAGCGTGCGCATCACCCCGTCGCAGTTGACACCCGCGTACCGCCGAGACCGCGCGCCCGGCTGACCGGCTGCCGGTAGGCGACCACGGCCAGCGTCTCCAGCGCCGGCCTGGGTCAGCCGGACCTCCTGCCCGTCGCGGACGAAGCGCTCGACCACCGGCGCGCACTCCTCGCGGGTGTAGAACCGCCAGCCGCCCGCCACCTCACGCAGGTCAAAACCCCGGCCCTCGGCGGCGTATGAGGCGGCGAGGTCACGCGATCTCGCGCGCGACCTCCTCCCGCGGCCGCTCGAGCACCTGGGCGAGCACCACCTGCGGGACCGGCTCATCGACCACCAGCAGGATCGCCTCCAGGCACGGCCCGCAGGCCCGGGCCGGCTCGGGGACTCGCGCGGCCACGTCCCCGGCTGCCGTTGTCGTGCGTCATGACCAGTCAGTCTTCCTCGCCGGCTGTGCTGGAGCGGCCGGTCTCACTTCCGGCCCAGGTCACATACAGGTCGCCCAGCGGCACCAGCTGCTCGAACGAGACGTTACCGTCACCGGTAGAGGTCGAGCAGCGCCAGGAACCAGGCCACCACCTCGTAGGTGCCTGCGGCAGTCGGACGTCAGCTGCCGGAAGGTGGCCCGGCCCAGCGTCCGCAGCCGCCCGGCGATGATCTCTGCCTGCTCGCGGACGCTGGTGCGCGGCGTGTGGATGTGCTCGGTCGGCGACCACCGGCACCGGGCGCGGGGCGAGCGCGAGCGCGGCGATCCGGGCGAACTCGGCCGGGCCAAGCCCCAGCAGCACCTCCGGCAGCAGCTCGGCGAACTGGGGCTCCATCGGCACGCGGCGAGGCGAAACGGCGGGCCTGACACGGCCATCCTGCCCGCGAAGATGGCCGCTACCTCCTTGTAGGCGCGGTACTGCAGCAGCCGGGCGAACAGCAGGTCCCTGGCCTCCAGCAGGGCGAGGTCCTCCTCGTCCTCCACCTCGCCCGACGGGCAGCAGCCGGGCCGCCTTCAGGTCGAGCAGGGTGGCCGCGACCACCAGGAAGTAGCTGCCTGGTCCAGGTCCCATCCGTCGGCAGCGCGCCGGATGTACGCGATGAACTCGTCGGTCACCTGGGACAGGGCAACCTCGGTGATGTCCAGCTTGTGCTTGGAGATCAGCGCCGAGCAGGAGGTCGAACGGGCCCTCGAAGACGTCAAGGTGGACCTCGAATCCGCCCGTGCCTGGGGCCTGTGCGGCGTCGCCACCCGGATCGCTGGTCACGCGCGATCGCTGGGCCCCGCCGGGCTCGCCGTCGTCCGGCGCCGCCGTCAGCGTGGTGCCATCGCCGGTCACCGTTGACCAGGCGCCAGTGAGCCATCGTCAGCCGGGGCACCGTGGCCGACGGTCAGGCGCCGTGGTCGTGCGCCAGGAGTCGCCGTCGGCCGGACAGCCGGGACTGCGCGCCGGCCGGAGCCGGGCGGGTTGGCCGATCGCGCAGGCGCCGGGCGATCACGCTCGCGTCGATCCCGGCCTCCAGATCCGCCATCAGCACCGCGATCGCCTCCCGGACCAGTCTGCCCCGGTCCACGCGGATTCCGTGGGTACGCAAGCGTCAGGCGGCGCGCGCTCCAGATCGAGGAATTCGTCCGCGGACAGGTAGACCGTAATCTTCTGAGGGTGGGCTTCTCGCCCACTGGCCTGCCGCCGGAATCACTGGCGGGGCCGGGGCCGACGGGGCGGAGCAGTTCGGCGACTCCCGGCAGGCTTACCCGGCGCGGACGGGACCCGCGTTCCCGGCCTGCCGCCACCGCTCCAGTACCTCCTTGGCAAGCTCCCGGTAGGAACTCGCCCCGGTGGATGCCGGGTCGAACCTCGTGATCGGCTCCCCGGCCACGGTCGCGTCCGGGAACCGCACGGTACGGCTGATGACCGTATGGAAGACCTTATCGCCGAACCCCTTGACGACACCCTGCCAGAACCTCACGCGAGTGCAGGGTGCGGGAGTCGTACATGGTGGCCAGCAGCCCGTCCATGACCAGTCGCGGATTCAGCCTGCTCGACACCTTGTCGATGGTCTCCATCAGCAGCGCCACGCCGCGCATCGCGAAGTACTCGCATTCCAGCGGCACGATCACGCCGTGCGCGCACGCCAGCGCGTTGACGGTCAGCAGCCCCAGCGACGGCTGGCAGTCGATCAGGATGACGTCGTACTCCGGCAGCACGCGGCTCGAGCGCTCCGCCCAGCACGAACTCCCGGCCGACCTCGTGGACAAGCTGGACCTCGGCCCCGGACAGGTCGATGTTGCTGGGCAGCAGGTCCATGCCAGCCGACGTTGGTCTTGATCAGCAACGTCCGCGAGCCGTCGACACCCGCTCCATCAGCAGGTTGTAGACGGTGACATCCAGCTCGTGCGGCTGGATGCCGAGGCCGACCGAGAGCGCGCCCTGCGGGTCGAAATCCACCAGCAGAACCCGGCGTCCCATCTCGGCCAGAGCCGCGCCGAGGTTGATCGTCGTGGTGGTCTTGCCGACCCCGCCCTTCTGGTTGCACACCGCCGCGATGCGCGCAGGCCCGTGTGCCGTCAGCGGCTCAGGTTCTGGGAAGACCGGCAGAGGTCGCCCGGTAGGCCCGATCTTGGGACGGACTCGCCTCGGGACGCTGCCACCATGTGCTGCACCTCCCGGCGGATGTCGCAGAAATGCCTCCGCTGAAACCCGGACTCTAGGGCGTGCCCTGGCCGGCATCAAGCCGACTCACCGTGCGGCGCGTAGCGAGACCAGCTACCGGCTCAGCCGCGCGCCCGCGGGTGCGCGGAAGCGTACACCTCGCGCAGCTTGTCCACCGTCACGAGCGTGTACACCTGGGTGGTGGTCACCGACGCGTGGCCCAGCAGTTCCTGCACCACCCGGACGTCCGCGCCGCCGTCGAGCAGGTGGGTGGCGAAGGAGTGCCGCAGCGTGTGCGGGGAGATCCCGGTCAGGTCCGCCCGCTCCGCGGCCGTCTTGAGCACGCCCCATGCGCCCTGCCGGGTGAGGCGCCCGCCACGGGCGTTCAGGAACACCGCGGGGCTGGGGCGGGCGCGCCGTGAGCCGGCGGCGAGCGCGGGCCGGGCGCGGACCAGGTAGGCGTCGAGCGCCTCCCGCGCGTACCTGCCCACCGGCACGATCCGCTGCTTGCCCCCTTGCCCGACAGCCGGAGCGTCGCGGCGGCCATCAGCCCGCCCGGCCGTCGGCGATGCCGAGGTCGTCCACGTCCAGGCCGACCGCCTCGGAGATCCTCGCCCCGGTGCCGTAGAGCAGTTCGAGCAGGGCCCGGTCGCGCAGCGGCCGCGGGTCTGCCCGGTTCGCTCACCCGCGCCCGCGGCCGCGATCAGCCGCTCCACCTCGGCCACGCCGGATCGCCCGCGGCAGCCGCCGCGGCGGGGTGGGCGGGCGCAGCCTGGCCGGCCACATCGGCCGCGGCCATCCCTTCGGCGACCGCGAAGGCGTGCAGCCCGCGCACCGCGGCGACCGCCCGCGCGGCCGAGCTGGCGGCCAGCGGCGCATGTCCTCGCCGCCCTCCCGCAGCCCGGCGAGGAAGCTCGCGACGTCCCCGGCGGTGACCTCGGCGATGGTGGCCCGTCCCCGCGCCGCCATCGCCGCCTGGTACCGGGCCAGGTCCCGGCGGTACGCCTGAGAGTGTGGTCGGACAGGCCCCTCTCGACGGACAGGTGGTCGAGATAGCGGCTGACCGCAGCGGCCCGACCTGGGCCCGGGCCGGTCAGCGGATGATCTGCCCGGTCTCGGTCCACGGCAGCCCGTGTGCCTCGGCGACGGGCTCGCACGTGCAGCGCGCCCTCGTGCGTGTGCAGGCCGCCCGCGAGCGCGGGTCCGCTCCTCAGCGCCTCCCGCCAGCCCAGGTTCGCGATCTCCAGCACGTAGGGCAGGGTGACGTTGGTCAGGGCGTAGGTGGAGGTGTGCGGCACCGCGCCGGGCATGTTCGCCACGCAGTAGAACACCGAGTTGTGGACCCGGTAGGTGGGGTCGGCGTGCGTGGTCGGCCGCGAGTCCTCGAAGCAGCCGCCCTGGTCGATGGAGATGTCCACCAGCACCGAGCCGGGCAGCATCCGGGACACCAGCTCGTTGGAGATCAGCATCGGCGCCTTGGCCCCGGGGACCAGCACCGCCCCGATCACCAGGTCGGCGTCGATCACCGCGCGCTCGATCTCGTAGGCGTTCGACGCGACGGTCTGGCAGTGCCCCTGGTAGATCGCGTCGGCCGCGCGGAGCCGGGCGACGTTCTTGTCCACCAGCAGGACCTCCGCCTGCATGCCGAGCGCGATGGCGGCGGCGTTCATCCCGGACACCCCGGCGCCGAGCACCACCACCTTGGCCGCGTAGACCCCGGACACCCCGCCCATCAGCACGCCGCGGCCGCCGCCGTCGGCCTGCAGGCAGTGCGCGCCGACCTGCGGCGCCATCCGGCCTGCCACCTCGGACATGGGCGCGAGCAGCGGCAGCGAGCCGTCGGCCGCCTGCACGGTCTCGTAGGCGATGGCGGTGATGCCCGATCCCAGCAGGGCGTCGGTGCCGGGGCGGGCGGCGGCCAGGTGCAGGTAGGTGAACAGCACCTGGTCCTTGCGCAGCCGCGGGTATTCCTCCGCGATCGGCTCCTTCACCTTCAGGATGAGCTCCCCGGTCTCCCACACCTCGTCCGGCCCGGGCAGGATGTGCGCCCCAGCGGCGACGAAGTCCGCGTCGGGGATCGCCGAGCCGGTGCCCGCGTCCCGCTCCACGAACACCTGATGGCCGGCGCGGACGAGCTCATGCACGCCCGACGGCGTGATCGCGACCCGGTACTCGTGGTTCTTGACCTCTTTGGGGATGCCCACCTTCATGGCTGCACGTCTCTCCTCGTCCTCCCGTCCTGACGGCCCCGTTGCCGGAAGGTCCGGGTCCCGGCAGCCAGCGCGGCCGCCGGTCAGCGCTCGGGCAGCACGTGTCTCCCGCAGCGCCGCGACCTCGCCCTGCTGGGCAGCATACGCGGACAAGATACCCACTGCCGTAACACCATTGTGCAGGTCACCCGCGAGGAAGAGGTGAACTGCCTGCGCTGCAGCGGCACCCACCGGACCAGCAGGTGCGCTTCTTCGTGCTGGGGGACATACCCGCCACGCTCGGATTCCGGGACCGCGGTGAGACCGCGGGCGAGGAATACCTGCAGCCGTTCGCTGAGTGATGCCCGGCGAGCTGAAGATGTCCGCGAGCACGCGCCAGTCACGCGGCGCGGTAGCCGGCCTCTTCCAGCAGCTCTCGCGTTCGGCGGTGGCGCGCGGTCTCGCCCGGCGACGTCACGGATCCCGGCCGGGATCTCCCACAGCAGGTGGCCGTCGGGTGCCGGTACTGACGGATCAGCAGCACCTGCCCGTCGTCGTCGAGCGCCACGATCGCGACCGCCCCGGGTGCTCGACCACGTCCCGCTTCGGCCAGCTCGCCCGTCGGGCATCTGCACCTGGTCGGTCCGCAGGGTGACAAAAACACCGCGGAGCGCAGCCGCGGGTCGCCCACCACCGGCCACTGCTCACTCGACGTCGCGCAGCCGCGGTCCAGTCTCGTCCGCTGGGCTCCTGGCCCCTGTCTCTGCCCTCGTGTCCCCGGCCCCGGTCCTGGCCCCGTCCCTGACCCCTGTGCTGCCCTGGCCCCGTGTTTCCGGGCGCGGGCTCGTGGCCGGGGTCACGCGCTCGCCGCCGCCCGGCGGACGCTGCCGCACCTCGGCGGTGCGGGCCGCCCGTGAATGCTCCAGCGCGGCCGCGACCAGGCCGTGGAAGAGCGGGTGCGGCCGGGTGGGCCGGGACAGGAACTCCGGGTGCGCCTGGGTGGCCGACGAAGTACGGGTGGACGTCGCGCGCCAGCTCCACGAACTCGACCAGCCGGCCATCGGGCGAAAGCCCCGAGCAGCGCAGGCCTAGCCGCCTCGAGCGCGCTCGCGGTAGGCGTTGTTCACCTCGTAGCGGTGCCGGTGACGCTCCTCCACCATGTCCGGCCCGTACAAGCTCCCTGACCAGCGACCCTTCGGCCAGCACCGCCGGGTACAGCCCCAGCCGCATGGTGCCGCCCATGTCCCGCTCCCCGCGACCACGTCCTCCTGGTCGGCCATGGTCGCGATCACCGGGTGGGGGTGTCCGGGTCGAACTCGGCGCTGTTGGCGTCCGCCAGGCCCGCCAGGTTGCGCGCAACCTCGATCGCCATGCACTGCAGGCCCAGGCACAGGCCGAGCAGCGGGATGCCGTGGGTCGCGCGCGTAGCTGACCGCGCCGATCTTCCCTCGATGCCGCGCACCCCGAACCCGCCCGGGATGAGCACCCCGTCCACGCCCTCCAGCTGGCGGGCCGCGCCTTCGGGGGTCTGGCAGTCGTCGCTGGTCACCCACCGGATGTTGACCCGGGCATCGTTGGCGAACCCGCCCGCGCGCAGCGCCTCGGCGGGCGAGAGGTAGGCGTCGGGCAGGTCCACGTACTTGCCGACCAGCGCGATGGTCACGCTGCGGGCGGGACGGTGCACCCGGCGCAGGAGGTCGTCCCAGTCGCTCCAGTCCACATCGTGGAACGGCAGCCCGAGGCGGCGCACCACGTACGCGTCGAGCCCTTCGGAGTGCAGCACCTTCGGGATGTCGTAGATCGACGGCGCGTCGGCGGCCGCGACACGACAGCCTCCTCGTCCACGTCGCACATCAGGCTGATCTTGCGTTTGAGGCCGCCGCTGATCGGCGCGGTCGGCGCGGCACACGATCGCGTCCGGCTGGATGCCGATGCTGCGCAGCGCCGCCACCGAGTGCTGGGTGGGCTTGGTCTTCAGCTCGCCGGACGGGCCGATGTAGGGCAGCAGCGACACGTGCAGGAAGAAGCAGCGGTCGCGGCCGATCTCGTGCCGGATCTGCGCGGATGGCCTCCAGGAACGGCTGTGACTCGATGTCGCCGACGGTGCCGCCCACCTCGGTGATCACCACGTCGACGTCGGGCCCGCCCATCTCGATGATCCGGGCCTTGATCTCGTTGGTGATGTGCGGGATGACCTGGACGGTGTCGCCCAGGTAGTCGCCGCGCCGCTCCTTGGCGATCGACGCTGGAGTAGATCCACCCGGTGGTGACGTTCGCCGCCCCGGACAGGCCGGATGTCGAGGAACCGCTCGTAGTGGCCGATGTCCAGGTCGGTCTCCGTGCCGTCGTCGGTGACGAACACCTCACCGTGCTGGAAGGGGTTCATGGTGCCGGGTCGACGTTGAGGTACGGGTCGAGCTTTCTGCATCGTTACCCGTAGCCCGCGCGCCTCGGAGCAGGCGTCCCAGGCTGGAGGCCGTGAGGCCCTTGCCGAGGCTGGAGGCGACGCCCCCAGTCACAAAAAGATGCTTGGTCGATGCCGGGCGTGATGAAAACGGTGCCGCAGCCAAAGGAAGGCTCCCGTGGTCGGTGCGAAGCGGTGAATCCCGCCGGTCCACGGGCCATCAGGATATCAGCCAGCGGTATACCCGGTGGCGCCACACCGGGATCGAGTGCCTTTGCGCCGTCAGCCGCGGTCACGACGCGGTGTACGGGCTGGGGTCGCCCTCCGCCGACTGCATGACCCGGCGCTGCGCTGCCGTGAGCCCCCGCTCGTCCGTCTCCCGAATCTCGCCAGCGCCACCGCGCAGACCACCGCCAGGCTGAACCCGATCAATGCGATCCCGCCGAGCCCGGGCCTGGTGTGATCGCCCAGGAACATGATCGCCCACGACCGCGGCATGGAGTGGTCTCCGCCAGAACGACGGCGGCCGTCGCCACGGTCACGCTGCCGTCCTCCAGCGCGGTCGCGTACAGCATGAACGAGACGACGCCCGCGGCCGCCAGCGCATACGCCGCCGGGTCACGGACGAGGTGCTGTGGCGAGAAGTCCGGGCAGCACGCGGGCCGCCACGGCGAGCACGCCGTAGCCCGAGGCCTGCCACCGCGCCAAGCACGGGGGTCCGGGCGGGCGGTCTCAGCCGGGACGATGCCACCCCCGATCAGCGCGATGCCTAGCCACAGCCAGAATGAGCGCCAGCTTGAACTGGCCGCTTACACCGGTGACCACGTGTTCTCCGGCCGAGGAGCCCAGCAGCCCCACGCCGACCACCACGCCCGCGACCGCAAGCCACTCCCGCCAGGACAGCTCCAGGTGGATCAGCCAGGCGGCGACCACGGCCGTCACCGCGAGGTTGGCGGCGATGATCGCCTGGACCGCGAACAGCGGAAGCCGCCGCAGCGCCACCAGCTGGGCGACGAACCCCACGAGGTCGAGGACGAGGCTGGCGATGAAGCGCCACTGGCGCAGCATGCGCAGGACCAGACTTGGTCGACCCGCCCCAGTGCCGAGCTGCGCGCCACCCGCCATACGGGCGGGAACAGCCAGCTCGCGGCTCCGCGCGGCCATCGCCTGCATGACCGCAGCCACGCCGTAGCACAATGCGGCCACCATCGCGGCTGCCAGACTCAGCAACACGGGTCCGACCCTACGCCGGATGGTTTTGGCCAGCCACCGAGGCATGCCCAGCAGGGGATCGAAATCTTCATCAAGCCGCCGATCCCAGCTCGAGGCCGGGGACGCGGGCATCTGCCGAGCCGGACAGCCGGGCCAGCCCGGATTGACGGGACCACCGTCAGACGCCCGCGGCCTGCATGCCGCGCAACTCGTGCTTGAGGTCCCTGATCTCGTCCCGGATCCAGCGGCGATCTCGAACTGCAGTTCCGCGGCCGCGGTGTGCATCTGCTCGGTGAGCTCGGAGATGAGGGCGACCAGGTCGCCGCGGGCTTCCCGCCGCCCGCTGCCGGCGCCGTCGCCGCCGGTGACCGCCCTAGCACGGGAGGACAGGCCCGGCACCGGCGTCTTCCCGCGGCTCTGCTGGCGCCCCGCGCCCCCGATCAGCCTCTCCGTGTCCGCGTCCTCCCGGACCAGCTGGTCGAGGATGTCGGCGATCCGCTTGCGCAGCGGCTGTCGGGTCGATCCCGTTGCTCGCGGTTGTAGGCGATCTGCTTGTCGCGCCGGCGGTTGGTCTCGTCGATCGGCCCGCTGCATCGACGGCGGTGACCTGGTCGGCGTACATGTGCACCTGGCCGGACACGTTCCGCGCGGCCCGGCCGATGGTCTGGATCAGGGACGTGCCGGACCGCAGGAACCCCTCCTTGTCCGCGTCCAGGATCGCGACCAGCGACACCTCGGGCAGGTCAAGGCCCTCGCGCAGCAGGTTGATGCCGACCAGCACGTCGTACTCGCCGAGCCGCAGCTCGCGCAGCAGCTCGACCCGCCGCAGCGTGTCGACCTCGCTGTGCAGGTACCGCGCCCGGATGCCCAGCTCCAGCAGGTAGTCGGTGAGGTCCTCGGACATCTTCTTGGTCAGCGTGGTCACCAGCACCCGCTCGTCGCGCTCGGCCCGCAGCCTGATCTCGTGCACCAGGTCGTCGATCTGGCCCTTGGTCGGCTTGATGATGACTTCCGGGTCGACCAGCCCGGTCGGCCGGATCACCTGCTCAGACGACCTCCCGGCCGGTCCGCTGCAGCTCGTACGGTCCCGGGGTGGCCGACAGGTAGCAGGGTCTGCCCGATCCGGTCGCCGAACTCATCCCAGGTGAGCGGCCGGTTGTCGATCGCGCTGGGCAGCCGGAACCCGTGCTCGACCAGCGTCCGCTTGCGCGACACGTCGCCTTCGTACATGGCACCGATCTGCGGCACGGTGACGTGCGACTCGTCGATCACCAGCAGGAAGTCCTCGGGGAAGTAGTCGAGCAGCGTATTGGGCGGGCTGCCCGCCGCCCGGCCGTCGATGTGCCGCGAGTAGTTCTCGATCCCGGCGCAGCTGCCGACCTGGCGCATCATCTCGATGTCGTAGGTGGTCCGCATCCGCAGCCGCTGCGCCTCCAGCAGCTTGCCCTGCCTGCTCGAGCTCGGCGAGCCGCTCCGCCAGCTCGGCCTCGATGCCGGCGATGGCCCGCGCCATCCGCTCCGGCCCGGCCACGTAGTGGGAGGCGGGGAAGACGTACAGCTCGTCGTCCTCGCTGATCACTTCCCCGGTCAGCGGGTGCAGCGTCATCAGCCGCTCGATCTCGTCGCCGAACATCTCGATCCGCACGGCGAGCTCCTCATAGACCGGGATGATCTCGATCGTGTCTCCGCGCACCCGGAAGGTCCCGCGGCTGAACGACAGGTCGTTGCGGATGTACTGCATGCCGACGAGCTTGCGGAGCAGCGCGTCACGCTCGATGGTGCCGCCCACACTTGCAGCTTCAGCATCCGGTCCACGTACTCCTGCGGGGTGCCCAGGCCGTAGATGCAGGAGACGGAGGCCACCGACGATCGTGTCCCGCCGGGTGAGCAGCGAGTTGGTGGCGGAGTGCCGCAGCCGGTCCACCTCGTCGTTGATCGAGGAGTCCTTCTCGATGTAGGTGTCGGTCTGCGGGACGTACGCCTCGGGCTGGTAGTAGTCGTAGTAGGAGACGAAGTACTCCACCGCGTTGTCCGGCAGCATCTCCCGGAGCTCGTTGGCGAACTGCGCGGCGAGGGTCTTGTTCGGCAGCATGACCAGCACCGGCCGCTGCAGCCGCTCGGCGAGCCAGGCGACGGTGGCGGTCTTGCCGGTGCCGGTGGCTCCGAGCAGGACCGGTGTCCGTGGCCCCGGCCCGGATCCGCGTGGTCCATCTCGCCAATGGCCCGCGGCTGGTCGCCAGCTGGCACCATGTCCGTGACCACCTTGAACGGCGCCACGCTCCGCTGGAGATCGCTAACCGGACGCACGGCACCACTCCTTCCCGGCACGCCACCGACTCGCTCACTGGCACACCGTCTCCTGGTGCACTGGCTGCAAACACGCGCGGCGGCGGTGTTCTTCCCCGGGCATCCTCACGTTCCACTGTAGGACCGGGCTACGACTCTAGGCGGGGGTTCACGACAGCCCGGCCTACCAAACCAGTCCGGTCAGCCTGGGGCGGTCCGCGGGCCCGCCGCCGCAGCTCCGCCCACAACTCGCCGACCTCGCGGTCGAGTTCCGCCGAGAGAGCCGGAGTTGTCCACCACGATGGAGGCGATCGCGAGCCGCTCCTCCCGGGAGGCCTGCGCCCGCATTCTCGCCTGCGCCTGGGCCCTGGACATGCCACGCTGCGCGGGCCAGCCGCTCCGCCTGGACACGCGGGGGCACGTCCACCACCACGACCTCGTCGAACCTGTCCGCGAGATGGTTCTCCGCCAGCAGCGGAACGTCGTGGACGATGACCGCGCGCCGCGGCCGCCTGGGCCGCTCCAGTTCGGCCATGCGCTCGCCCACCCGGGGATGCATGATCGAATTCAATTTCATCGCGCAACGATTCATCGGCGAACACAAGCTGCCCCAGCCGGTCCCGGTCCAGGAGCCGTCGGGGCCGAGGACGTCCGGGCCGAACGCGCCGACCACCTCGGCCAGCCCGGGCGTGCCGGGGGCGACTACCTCCCGCGCCACCGCATCGGCGTCGATGACGACGGCGCCATAGGAGGCCAGCCGCCGCGCGACCTCGCTCTTGCCCGCACCGATCCCGCCGGTGAGCCCGACCCTGAGCGCCTCGCACGCCCGTCAGGCTAGCCGGGCGGGTGCGGGAGACGGGCCGTATCGGCCCGCCCCGGCGGTGTCCTCTCGTGATCTGGTCAGCGCGCCGACACTGCCGCCGGGGAGCTTGTTAGCCCTGGCCGCCGGACAGCTTGTCGCGCAGTGCCGCGAGCGCTTCGTCCGAGGCGAGGGCGCCCGCCGGGGTGTCCTCGTCTTCGCCGCTGGCCGATGAGGCCGCGCGGCTGGCAGCGGGCGCTTCGGCGTCGCCTGCGCCGCTGCCAGGTTCGCCATTCTCGGCCTCTTCTTGGGCCTTGTTGCGGGCCTCGGCGACCTGGCGGCTGGTGGGCCTCGAACCAGCGAACGTGCCTCGGCGTACTGCTGCTCCCACTCCTCGCGCTGCGCGTCGAAGCCCTTCCAGCCACTCGCCGGTGTCCGGGTCGAAGCCCGTCCGGGTACTCGTGGTTGCCCTGCTCGTCGTAGGTCGGCGGCGCATGCCGTACGAGGTCGGGTCGAAGTCGTCGCCGACCGGCCTCGCCGATCGTGCCCTCGTTGGCCTGCTTGAGCGACAGGCGAGATCCGGCGCCGGTCCAGGTCGATGTCGATGACCTTGACGAAGATCTCGTCGCCGACCTGCACGACCTGCTCGGGGATCTCCACGTGCCGGTCGGCCAGCTCGGAGATGTGCACCAGGCCCTCGATGCCCTCCTCGACCCGGACGAACGCGCCGAACGGCACCAGCTTGGTGACCCGGCCCGGCACGACCTGGCCGATCTGGTGGGTGCGGGCGAACTGCTGCCACGGGTCTTCCTGGGTCGCCTTCAGCGACAGCGAGACCCGCTCGCGGTCCATGTCGACGTCGAGCACCTCGACCGTGACCTCCTGGCCGACCTCGACGACCTCGCCCGGGTGGTCGATGTGCTTCCAGGACAGCTCGGACACGTGCACCAGGCCGTCGACGCCGCCGAGGTCCACGAACGCGCCGAAGTTGACGATGCGAGGACACGACGCCGTTGCGGACCTGGCCCTTGCTGCAGCGTGTTGAGGAACGTCGTGGCGGACCTCGGACTGGGTCTGCTCCAGCCAGGCCCGGCGGGACAGCACCACGTTGTTGCGGTTCTTGTCCAGCTCGATGATCTTGGCCTCGATCTCCTTGCCCACGTACGGCTGCAGGTCGCGGACCCGGCGCATCTCGACCAGCGAGGCGGGCAGGAAGCCGCGCAGGCCGATGTCGAGGATCGAGGCCGCCCTTGACGACCTCGATGACGGTGCCGGTGACGACGCCGTCCTCCTCCTTGATCTTCTCGATCGTGCCCCAGGCGCGCTCGTACTGGGCGCGCTTCTTGGACAGGATCAGCCGGCCTTCCTTGTCCTCCTTCTGGAGGACCAGGGCCTCGATCGTCGTCGCCGAGCCGTGACGACCTCGCGCGGGTCGACGTCGTGCTTGATCGGACAGCTCGCGCGAGGGGATGACGCCCTCGGTCTTGTAGCCGATGTCGAGCAGGACCTCGTCGCGGTCGACCTTGACGATGCGTGCCCTCGACGATGTCGCCGTCGTTGAAGTACTTGATGGTCTCGATCGATCGCGGCGAGGAAGGCCTCCTCCGAACCGATGTCGTTGACCGGCTACGCGGGAGTCGGGTTGCGCCTCAGTGCTGCTCGTCGTGATGTGGGTTGGCTCCGGCGGATGGATGTAGCAAATGTGATGAGGACGCGCGTGCGGCTTTCCCGCCACACGAGCCTAGTCTATGGACTTGCCTGGCCGACCTGACCAGCCGGCTTGCGCCGACAGCCATCCCGCGACTGTGCCACAGCGGCGGACTGCGCCGAACACAGCACTGGCGGTTCGGGGCCATGAGGCCTGACCTGCCGGTCGTCTAAGCCCCCGCAACCTGCAGGCCTCACCCACCACGCCACCCCACCAGACCACCGCCCGCACGCCTTGCCCGACCGTATCCACAGGTTTTCGCCATACCGGACGAAAGGGCGTGATCGCGACCAAAATCATGACAATTGATGGTTTCAGGTACCAGTTTGAAGCAATTGGGTTGCGTTCAGCATTGAAATTGGATTTGGCCGGGTGTTGACTTGGCCAGAGTGGGCTGGTCTGATGGCAGGCAGCCCACTAACTGCAACCTCGCATTGCCTTCGGCGGCAACGCACACGGGTGCTGGCGCGGCGGGAGCGCCGCCCCCAACACGCCGTCGGTGCCCCTTCCTCCATCATGAAGGCCAGTGCCGAACGGCCACGGCCAACGGACGGTGAGCTCATGCCGCGCCGCACCAGTCACCTCGCTCACCCGGTGCGCCTGGTCGTCCAGTTCGCCGGGGCGATATCAGAAGAAACTCGATCGTGCCTGGGTAACATCACGCGACGCCGAGCCCGGGCACTGAGCATAGTCCACTCGCGTAGCTGCCGCCAGTGATGTCGCCATGAGCCTGGATCGGCACGATTGAAACCATCAACTCCAGCCATCTCCCGGCGCTGGCGTTGGCATCCAGGAAGTCAGGTCGACAAATTAACGGCGGCGGCCATGATCTCAGTGTGGCGTCGCGCAGGCCGCAGGCCACCACCCCTCAGCAAGATGGTCGTATGCCCGCCAGACTGCTCAGAAATATCCTCGTCAGCCCACGCGCCTCGTCCGGGGTGATGCGCAGCTCTAGGACAAAGACCATGACGGACCGGTGTCACGACGAGCCGTCAGTTCATCGCCGCCGATCTTGCTGCAGCTCGACGGTGACGTCGGCCGAGAGCCAGAGCCAGACGCGCGGATGCGGTCAGCGATGAAGTCGTGCTGGAGAGCCGAACGCCTCCGCCGCTGGCAATCGCCCAGCAGGTGAACCACATGATGCGCAGCTCTGATCTGGCTAGATCGGCGGTAGCTTGAAGCACTCGTGCCGCTGCCGACCACCAAAAGCCTGCCGGATCGCGTCCCTCTCGGTCCGGATCAGGTGTTCTGCAGGGTTAAGGGTCGGTGGAGGAGGAAGCCGACCGGTGGCGGCGATCATCTGGTTGGTGGTGTGGATGTGACCGTCTTCTACGCCAGCCCATGGGATCAAGCAGTCGATGAGTATGCCGGGCTGGCGACGTCCCAGCCCCGATGGCTGTAACCAGTGCCTTCAGCACAGGTGCGCTCAGTCTGGGCGACGGGCGGTCAGCGCCTCAGGTCTGGTCAGTAATGCCCAGGTCTTGATGCGGCGGTCGCCGGGCGAAACCAGCTCGTTGAAGGCACCTCTGCAGCTGTGGGCGAGGCCGGTTGGCCTCCCGGCCACCCCACCGCGTGCAGGCGGGCTCAGCAAGCCCGCCTTCGCCTCGCCATGAGATCGCCCGGCCATCGCCGCCGAAATGATCAGTGTCGGCGGCGATCCCCAACCGCTCATCCGGCCGGACACCAGTCGTTGGCGGCTCACCTCGTGCAGCGGCCACCGGTGGCCCCGCCGCTCAGGTCTGATCGACGCGGTTCAAGCTCCCGCTATGGCCCGGGCGCCAGCGGCGGCGACGCGGCCTCGCTTCGCCATCGTCCTCGCCGTCTTCCTCGCCAGGAAGAAGTCGGCGCCGAGCTGCCGATGGCGGCCTCGTCGACAGGCTGGTTCGCCAGCGGTGGCGCCGGACGATCGGCCAGTCAGGCGCTTCGGCCCAGGGCAGGGCGAAATCGGCGGCGAGCGCGGTGTCGTTGGTCGGCAAGCCAAATCAGGCCACGGGCGGCCAGGGCGTGGATCGGGCCGCCAGTCATCCGCATCCAGCCGGGCAGAGCAGTCGGCCAGCCAGGCGCCAGCGCCGCTCATCCAATCTCGATGGCGTGGCCAGGTCGAAGCCAGACGCCGGCGTCAGGTGGCCAGCGCCAGCGGTCAGGTTCCGGTGCCTCTCCCCAGTCCCGCTGGCGGCCGCCCAGTCGGCCTCTTGCGCCGCGTTGCTCCGGCTGCCAGCCTGCTATCTTCGGATGAAGACGGCAGTGATCTCCACGTCGAACGCCGCCTCGTCCATGGCGCCAGGGCGGCAGTCACCAGGCTGATTGGTCGGCGGCGTCCAGTAGAAGGCGATCGCGCAGGACGAACTGGAGGTCATCGAAGGCTGGTGGATCGATCCCGATCCCACCACCGGCCAGGCGCCAGATCGTGACCCGACGTCAGCCGGACATCACCAGGCGTCGTGACTCCCGTTTGCACAACGTCGGGCCGAGTGCTCACCGGAGCTTGTCCCCGACGCCACCCGCCGACCTCATCCACCCAGTCCACCATGGTCAGCGAACCGAACTCAGCGACCCGCAGGAGCCACGATCTTCTCCCGACTTCCCGGGGATGCTGGGCGATTGTCGCTCAGATTCGCCGCGCGAGCAGCGTGATCAGGTGCTGGGTCGGTGAGAGTATCGCTGGCAGCAACCTCTCCGGCGTGAACCGGTCATCTCGATGATGCCCGCCAGATCATCAGCGCCGTCGGTGCGCTCGTCCACCAACTGGGCATCCGGTCGCCGGTGACGATGAGCACGTCAGAACCGACGTTTCGGCCTGGTGGCCGGGTGGCGATGATGTCGTCGGCCTCGTACCGGTGCAAACAGCCTTCCCTGGATGCCGAGCGCGTCAAACACCTCGAAGATGAGGCCAGAGCTGGTTGCGGAAGTGGCGGGGTCTCCCGCCGGTTTTCTTACCATGCCTAAACACTGCTGTTTGCCAGAAGGTCGGCTCGCCCGCGGTCGAAGAAGCAGCAGCCACGTGGGTGACGTCTATCGCTGCACACGGTGATGAAACATCGCCATTGAAGCCGCCAGAGACAGCGGTTGGTGGGCTGTCCGGTGGTGTTGGAGAAGTTCTCGGCAGGAGCGCAGAAAAATGCCCGGTAGGCCGAGTGGCCATCCGGCGAGAAGCGCAGCCGGTCGCTGCTCGCGCAACGGCGCTGAACAGGCGGTCACCCATCAGAGTCTGGTGGTGGCGCCGACCAGCACGGAGGACCCCGGCCTGTCGGCCCGGCACTACAGGTGGCGGGCGCCTGTAACTCATCTCGAGACGAAGTCCGCCAGAAGGCGCAGGGCCCAGTTCAGTCAACGATCCTGGCCTACCAGGTCGCGATACCATGCCATCGCATTCTCCCCCAGACCGACGCTCACCATCACTTCATGGCTAGCATCTGCGGCGGCGTGCGCCTCTCTGCCCCAAACTGGCAATCAGCCCGCCGCAAAGAAGGCAAAAAGAGCGATCATTACGTGTTTGAGTTAACACACAACCATGTGAAGTGATGGTGCCACCAGCAACCGCAGTCTACCAGATCGCACCAGGAGGCTGGTCGCCACCGACCAGCGCAATACCCTCACCGCAGCGTCAGGGGACCACACTGCAACATCCCTCCTGGTTCTTTCAGCACCGCGAACTCAGGGCATGCGGCATCAATCCAGGCCGGTATGGCGCTACCTACCATCACCAACCACTTGTTGTGGTGCGGATCATCCACTACGGCTTGCATTTAGTCGATCCAGGTCCAGTTGACTTTTTGGCCACATCAAAAACAATTTGCGCTCAGCTAGGCGCTGAAGAGTACGTGGCGGACCTGGTTCGCCCGCCTTGCCGACATCGCCGAAACTGGCGGCTGCCACTCGAGGAAGATATCGACCATGCACCAACGGGTCGAGGGGCGCCTCGGAACCCATCGCGGGGACGACCGCCACACTGCCAGTCGCTCTGTAGGCCAAACACGCTGCAGCAGGTTCATCGGCTCACGAGCCAACCACCATCTGCCTTCCCACGGTGGTAGCAGGCACGACCAGATCCGCCCGACGATGGCCTGGTGCCCCAGCGATGACGAGGGTGATGACCGCCGCTGCAGGGCACCAACAGCTTCTGACCGCTGCTCGATCCCATCAGCGCCACGACCACGTGCGCCAGCCCCCGGCCCGGGTGACCATATCACCTCTGGCCTCAACAACGCCAACCAGAAGCTCGCTGGTCCGACCTGGGCGCACAACGACGACACCTGTCAGACAAGTTCATCAGCCACCAACCACTCACTTCAGCCTGGCAGGGGCTCGGAGGTGACCTGCACCTGGAAAGGTCTCATCCAGCGCCAACCGCCCCACCGACCGATGCCCAACCTGATCCCGGCGGTACGCCGGAAAGTGCCGGTCGCGACGCACCGTTCAACCAGTCTTCCACTCGATCAGCGAGAACGGATCATTGGCACGACCGCGCCCCGACGATCAACTGGTCTCGCAGCTGCGACCACGACTGGATCCTCCGGCAGTCCAGCCCAGCGTTCGCCGGGCTCCAGTTCACCGCCGCAGCCACGGGGCCCAGAAGCGGCGCACGCCGCTCGTCAGTATCAGACCAACACCGAGCCGATGTCCAGTTCTCACCGGCAACTTATGACGGGCGCAGGTCAACATCATGGCCACACCTCACCGAGCCTTGCCCGGTTTTGCGTTCAGACAACGCCCCGGCTCTTCGACAGCCAGAACTTCCATCCACGTTACCAGGGCGGGAAAATTCGCCCAGCTCAACAGCCATCTACCAGTTTCGGCATCGCCGACCATCGCGGCGCGGCCAGCGCCCCGCCGCCCACGGGCGGCGAGGCTTATCGTTATCGACAATGCGGCAGCCAAGAAGGCGGACAAACACCGCCCTCCGACATGGCGGACGCCACACCGCCGCCCAGGCTCACCCGCCGGAGGTTGACTGGCAGCGTCGCCACGCGTTTATGCGGATTTACCTGTTCGTGTGCCGCCCGGCAACCCCGCGCGGGCAGCCATCTCAGCTTCTCTGCGGCGGGAGGCTTGATGAGAGTGGCGGTGGACCGGGGACAGCGCCCCAGCAGATCATCAGGGAGATATCTTGCGAACAAGGACACGCTCATCAGCCAGATGGGGTCTGGGATCACAGGAGGCGAGCGCAACAAGTCGTCAACACCTTGCCCAGTGGTAAACAGCCACCCAGCCACTCGGGCTGCTCCCATGGCAGAACCATCAGTGCGTGCTCAGCGAGAACGCTCGGCTCACTGGGCCGGCGCTGCACGCCGGGCCGGACGGATCACGGTCGCGTCAGAAGGATCAGCGCGACCACCATCGCTACAGCGACCGCGGGCAGTGACCGGATCGCCAGCCTGCTCCACAGCAGCCAGCCATGCCACCTACCAGGATCGTGATCCAGTGGCGAGCGAGGCGGCGGGTTGCGTCGCGGCTCACACCTCACCTGTGGACCGGGATGCCAGGCCCGGGGCGGCCCCAGGCAGAGGCGGATGGGCGCCCGCGCCACGCTAATGCTGAAGGCTGACATTGGCGAGAGGTGCACAATCGTGCCAGGCGCTTCCGGCGCGCCACTGAGCGGGCCATTGAAGGGACGGTTTGCGGCATTCCGACCGGGAATGAGCGTTTTGCGGCAAACCGCCCACCGGTCACTACGGTAATGCGAAGGACCGGGAAGCCGGTGAACATGGCCCGGGAAGGCCATTGCTCAAGCTACGGGGTTAAGCTATTGCCCGGCCCGCAGGCCAAGCAGAACCGGCGGTTCCTAAGTTAAACACGTTTCCACAAACCATTTGCGGCCGGTCACCAGTCCCAGCAGTCTGGCCTGGTTGGGCGGGGCCGATGGCGACCAGGTCCGTCTGCTGACGCCGGGCCGCCGCAATCAACCGCCACCATTAGCGCGCAGGGCTCCCGTGCGGCGGCCAGCCCTCGACACAGCCCGCCGCAGTCACCCAGCGGTTCTCGAGGTCTTCTGGTCGGCGGAACGCCTCCACGTTTCGAGGCCGCTCACTCCGACTGCGGGCAACCGCCAGCCCGATCCGGGACCACCTCGACCGCTCCCACTGGCGTCCCCGACTTCGGTGCCCAGGGCCGACATCTCCTGGAACAAAGCTGACCGCGATCCTCAGTGGCGGGCTGGTCCCATTAAGTGAGCAGCTTGTCCGGAAGCCGCGTAGCCGCGTGCGCCACCGCTCACCGGTTCCCGCTGGAGAACGCGGTCAGGATCACCACCGAGGGCGATCTGCCGCCGCAGTCGCTCCACCGCCAGATCCCGTCCGGACCGGGCGTCTGCCAGCAATCAGATCCGCAGATCAGCTTCCAGCGCCGAGGCGAGATTTCCACCGCCTTCTCGCCCACGTCCCCGCCTCGCCGCTACCTCGCCAGCCTCTTCACTCAGCATCCTCTTCCGGTCAGGCCAGATCAGCGCCTCATCAACTGGCTGACCACGCGGGAGAGGTATCAGGCTCCACAGCCATGAAATTTCAAACGCCAGATCAGCGTAGCCGCCGCCGATCTACCGGATTATATGGCCCGTGCAGCCACCAGCGGCAGGATCGAGCATCTCCGCACCCGCCGGCGTAACGCTCGCGGACCGCAGGCATCGGGATCAGATTAATGCCGCCAGATTGCAGTCGCTCCAATCCGGCAGCGCCAGGCCCACCAGCCAGCACGAGCGGCCTCGCGAGACGCCACCATCAACCGTGCTCGCGCCCCGGGCACCTCGGGCCGGGGCGCCGCCATCAGGGCGATCCGGCACACCGCGCCGACCAAGCTCGCCGCCGATCAACAGGATGTGCTTCGCACCTCGATACCCGCCGCCCGGATGGCGTCCAGCCCGTCGGCGACCACCAGAAGCTCATTCCTCGACGCAGCCCTCGCGGTTCTCCAGTCCTGGCGTTCGTCCGGTCAGGCAAGTGCAGGAAGCCGGTGGCGTCCGGCCAGTTCGGGGGTTACCGCTCGCCCTCCGGGTGGGGCAACGCAGTCAGCCATCAGCGCCAGCGCAGCCGACCGGCGCGCTCACGGAGAGCCCCTCAGGCCTGGTGCCGAAAGGATGGCGGCGGCGGCCTCCAGCACGCCAGGCGGCGTTCAGCGTGCAGACCAGCGGCAAAGGAAGCGGCGGT
>ERZ1370068.4963-contig-4008_pt1 | contig 66343 bp, 103 predicted proteins | sample MGYA00561227_ERZ1370068 | MGnify/ENA primary metagenome ERZ1370068 (study PRJEB38410, sample SAMEA6850437) | metagenome | study: Metagenomic assessment of the ecological functions of the soil: analysis of the soil microbiota associated with the... | reverse complement strand
GTATGCTTCGTTCAGTTACGTATTGCTCTTACCTTGAAGTCGAGCTGCGTGGACGACACCCGTCTGTAACGGGCGACTCGAGTACGGACGAGATGCCGGCGTCAGATCGCGCGATGGGGACCGCAGGTTCGGCGGCACTCCGGCGGTCCCGACGGACTGGCGGTGGTGGAGCGACCGAGTCCGTGCCGGCGGGATCAGTCCGGTTCTGCGCCGGGCACGGTCTCGGCACGCTCGGGTCGACCGCGGGGTCGGAGGTCGGCGTGAGCAGGGTGCCAGCGGTGGTGTCGGTGGCGCGGCGTGGTGTCGTCCGGCGGCAGGCACGCCGCCCACCTTGGCGACTTCCACGGCGATGGGGCCAGGACGACCAGCGCACCCACCCGGCAACCAGGTACCGCTCCCGGCCACGGCCCACCGCACGATGGGCCGCAGACCCGGGAGGTCGAGGCTGCAGCGTGGGGTCATGGGTCCGAAGCAGAAGTGAGCAGGCACCCGCCCGACGCTCCCGACCAATGCTGCAGGTCGATAGACACCGTATCCGCGAACCTCACAAACCAGTCAGATCAGCCGAAGATATCACTGAGCGGGCGCGACTCTTCCACCGTCTCACTGGCAATCACTCCGAACGGCGTCAAGTCGAAGCGCCTCAGGGCGCTCGCACTCGCGTCATCGCTCGGCATCGTCGCGCGGCGTGCAGCAGCGACGACAAGGCGTCGATGCCGCCACCCACCACCGCGTCGGAGCTGCCACCGCTCCGATGAGCCCGCCGGTGCAGACACCACCGCCGCCAGCGAGACGCCAATCCGGCGACCTCAAAGCTCGGCATCGCATACGACACCGGTGGTCGTACGCTGTGGCGACGGTACGTTCAACGACGCGCCGCCGCAGCGCAAGCCAGGCCAAGACCGAGCTCGGCTACCGTCACGGCGGCCGAGGCCACGAGCGACGCGAGGATCACCAAGCCAGAACCCCTCACGACGCTCACCACGAACGGCGACAACCCGATCATCGCCGTCGGCTTCCTCTTCAACGACACGCTCGCCGAGATCGCCGCCCGCCCAACCCGGACACGCAGTACGCCATCGTGGACGGCTTCGGCGGATCGGCCGTCGCTCCACGAACGTACTGAACCTCGGCTTTCGCGCCGAGCAGGCTTCGTTCATAAATACGGTGCCGCTGCGGCGCTCAAAGAGCACCACGGGCCACATCAGCTTCATCGGTGGCCGGAGATCGACCTGATCAAGAAGTTCGAGGCTGGATACATCGCTGGTGCGAAGGCCGTGAACCGGACATCAAGATCGAAAGTCGCAGTACCTCAGCGCCGCCGGTAACAACGCAACGATGGGGCTCGCCCGGCTGAGGCCGGAGATCGCACTCGGCTGGTATGAGCGGTGCCACGCGTCATCTACGCTGCGCCGGCAGTTCAGGTGCGAGACTTCCACTTCAGGGGCAGCCACCGAGGCCGACAGGTGGGCCATCGGCGTCATTTCCCCGACCAGTACGCCACGGTCGGCGATCAGGCGCGGAAGCGTCTGCCTCGTTATGCGGCGTCACGACGTGGCGGTGTTCCTCACTGCCAAGGCCGTCGCCACGGGTGACCTCAACATGGTCCCGCCGGCGTTCCGACCTCAGCGTCGACGGCGTCGGGCCACTGCACCTCGGTGGCTTGTCGTTACGGCTGTCAGGCTCAGCTGGACTGAAGTTCAAAGGCGGACATCATCGCCGGCACCATCGTGGTGACCAAGCCCTGACGTCTGACCACGCTCAACAGTTCAGGTCGATCCGCTCACGGCAGTCGACCACCGCAATAGCCGGGATTCGCCAGCAACCACGACAGGCCGGGGCACGCGGTGCCTGGCGCCTCTGCTAAATGGGCAGGCAAATTTATTCGCGATAAGAACGCCCGCAGTTGGCACGGGAAGGCAGTTATATGCAGATGAATAGGGATGCTGGCCGCCTGGCGGTGGGCTGGAAGGATCGAAGCGATTTCGGGCGTCATCGCCAGCCACGGCGTAAAGACGCAGTGCGCGCCGGCACCATCCCGCCATCGTCGGCGAGAACGGGTGCGGGCAAGTCGACCCTCATGAAGACGCTCTACGGCGCGCCACCGACCCGACGAGGGGCACCATCACCATCGACGGGCACGTGCGGCGCTTCCAAGTCACCCCGTGATGCGATCGCCGCCGGCATCGGCATGGTGCTTCCAGCACTTCATGCTGGCCGACAACCTCACCGTGCTGGGAGAACGTCGTGCTCGGGTCGCGAGCCCATCGGTCACGGCATCGATCGATCAGACCGCGCGCCGGCCCGCATCGCGAAGCTCTCCGGCCCGTACGGCACTCGACGTCGACCCCGGCGACGCTCGTCGCCGACCTCGGCGTCGGGGCAGCGCCAGCGGGTCGAGATCCTGAAGGTGCTCTACCGCGGCGCGCGGATCATCATCCTCGACGAGCCGACGGCGGTGCTCGTGCCGCACGAGGTCGACGAGCTGTTCGCCATCGCTGCAGCGACCTCGCCGAGCAGGCGTGCGACGGTCGTGTTCATCTCCACAAGCTCGACGAGGTGCTGTCGGTGGCCGACGCCATCACCGTGATCCGTCGGCACGACCGTGGCCAGGAATTTGAAGCCCGGAGGTGGGCGCTCAAGCTCGGCCAGCTGATGGTCAGTTTCGGGCTCTGGCGCACGTCGCCGAGCCGCAGAGTCAGGCATCCGCGACGAGGCCCGGCTGCAGGTCACCGGCGTGTCAGTCGGGTGGATGGCCAGCGAGTCGTCGACGCGTGACGTTCCAGGTGCGCTCGGGTGGGGTGGTCGGCATCGCCAGCGTCGGGGGCAACAGGCAGTTCGAGCTGTGCGAAGGGCGATCCTCAGGCTCACCCCATCTCCTCCGGCCGCATCGAGCTCGGCGGGCGACGTCACGTCGACGCCGGCGCAAGACCGAGGAGCCCCTGGGCTACATCCCGTTCGATCGACACCGCAGGACGATCACTTCGTCGCCGCTGTGGAACACGCTCCGGAAAGCGAGGACGAGCCACGCTGGCGAGTTCAGGCTGATGGAAAGCCGCGCCGCCGGAAGGACTGCGTGGACGTGAGAGCGGTTCGTGGCTGCTGACGCCGAGCGAGACCGTCCCGCGTTCGCGCTCTCGGGCGGGAACCAGCGAAGCTCGTCGTCGGCAGGGGAGTTGGGCTCACGCCCGCAGGTGCTGCTCGCCGCACACCCGGCGCAGGCGTGGACATCAGGGCGCAGGCGGCGATCTGGGGTGAGCTCCGCCATGCGACGCAGGATTTCCGCGGTGCTCCTCATCTCTGCGGACCTCGAGGCTGATCGGGTTGTCGGACACGATCCTCGTGATGTACGACGGCATGATCACTGCCCAGCTCGATCCGGCGAGCGCGACGCCCGACTGCTCGCGGACACGCGACCAGTGGCGCACGCGGGAGGATCACGCCAGTACCTGACGACGTCGATCTGCCGGTCACGAAGGGTGCGCCAATCACCTGCTCGCCAGCATCACCACCCCTCGAACCGTCAAGGTCTGCAACGTTCGCTCGTCACCACGGCGAGCTCCATCGCCGCACGGTGCTGCTCTCGCTTTCGCGATCTGCGCCGTGATCCTGAGGTGACGGGCAAGAACCCGTGCGAGAATTTACGAAGATGTTCCAGGACCGGCATCAAGTCCGACAAGCCCCCTTGCTTTCGAGGCCCTGCAGCGGGCGACACCCTCATCTCGGCAGTCGCGGTGGCCGATCACGGCTGGGTCGGTTTATTCAACATCGGCGTCGAGGCCAGTTCTCGTTCGGTGCGCTCATCGCTTCCGTCATCGGAGCACACCTGGACCTGCCGGGTCGATCCACGTCGCGGTGATCTGATCGCCGCGGCGTCACCTTCGGCACCAGCATGGGCACGACATCTGGCAACGATCCTCAAGGTGCGGCGAGGCGTCAGCTGGGTGATCCGCCACGATCATATCAACTACGTCGCGCTGTCGGTCGTTAAAAATTGGCTGTTTCACGACACGTGGTTCCGCAGTGGCTCGACGGGCTGAACGTCAGACGAAGCTGATGCCAGGCGGCTGGATGCCGCTCCTGTTCGACAAGCGCCTCTCAGCGTGTTCTTGCTTCACGTCGCAGTCGGCGTGCTGCTCTTCTACTGGCTGCTCGTGTTTCGAGGCCCCGCTGGCTTCCAGCTCCGCGTCCGGTCTCAACAAGGTGTGGCGCGCTTTTCCGCCGGCATCCCCGTCGAACCGGATGATCGTGATCGCCCTCCTCATCTCAGGTGCCACCGCCGGTCATCGCGATGCACTTCATTGAGTGAGACGCACGCTGGCCGGGCACTTCGCGAAAGGTCTGGGGTTCGGCGGCATCGCCATCGCTGCTCGGACGCAACCACCCGCTCGGCATCGCGGTGGCTGTTCCTGTTCGGCTTCCTCTGACTCCACCGCCGGGTGCTGCAGCTGCAGAGGGTGCCGAACTCGATCATCGACGTCATCAGGCGGTGATCGTCCTCACGTCTGCATCGTCCAACAGGCAGTCGCGCGAGCGATGAACAAGCAGACAGATCCGAACTGCGGCTGCGCTGCATACGAACGCCACCCCCATCAGCGGGGCGACGGCGTGGTCGACGCGTCGACATCGCACCACAGGTCGAAGCGCGTAGGCGCACGCAGCGCGCTTCCAGACGCGCTGGCTCACTTACACCGGCGGCGAGATGATCTCAGCGCATGCACGCACACTCGCTCGCTCCTGCTCTCTCGATCACTGCAGGGTCATCACCGACACCGACGACTGGGAAGGCGCTCGTCCGGGCACGATGTCGACTACGTTGCGGCTCACGATCCCGATCCTCCTGGCGGGGTTGTCCGGCCTGTGGGCCGAGCGCGGCGCGTGCTGGTGCATCGGCATCTGAGAAGGCATGATGATCTTCGGCACCTGGTTCAGCGTTCAACGTGGAAGTTCGGCCGAAAATGGTCTGCGGCCTCCTGCTCGGCATCGTGGGCGGCGCTTCGTCGCCGGCGTCGCCATCCACGCCGTGGCCCCACCGTCCAGTTCAGCGTCGACCACCATCTCCAGCATCGCGATCGGCACATCGGATTCGGGCTGATGCGGTACCTGAGCGAACTCGTCTTCGTCGGCGAGGACGGTGGCGATCAAGCCAATCGCCCGGGCGGAAGGGCGCCGATCCGGCGTTCGATACCCGTTCCTCGCCAGCGGCAAGTCTTCAGGTGAAGTCGCCGGACCTCACTCACGGCTGGTTCGGCGCGGCGCTGGATTGATCCGGTGACCTCGCCGGCATCATCCGCGGCGTGATGTTCAAGGAGTGTCGTGGGCGACGATCATCAGGCTGCTACCGCTCGTCGCGCTATCACGTTCGTCACTCTGGCGCGCAGTTCGGATTGCGGCTGCGGTCGTCTGGGCGGGCGCCGTCACGGCCGCCGAGCCTGGAATTATTGCACGGATCATTGATCACTTCACGCGGGCCTCTCGTCATCAGCGGGGCGTTCGCCGGCACCTCGGCGGGCGTACCTGTCGATCTCGTGTCGTCGTCCTGCTACCGGCAGGGCAGACCGCCGGCAGGTTCATCGGCCTGGCCACGATGATCTTCAGCGAATACTCCTGCCAATCCGCCTGCGACAACGGAGGAAGCGTGCGGAAGTGATCGGCTGCCACTCGACGATGGACAAGAGCTGAATGTGAACCTCGTGACTTGCCAGCGACCATTTGCGAACACCAGCCGCAATGTGAACCTTGAAAATGGTGCGCGACATCGGTTTGCTGGTCAGGCGGTTATCCGCGTTGTGTTGCCGAAGGCGCGGGATGAAGACGCTAGTGTTTGCACGCGGGCATTTGCCACAGGGCTGCGGATGTTGCAGGAGAAACAATTGCTCGGCTGGCTACGCCAGGCGAGCTGTATGCGCGTACTCAATTCTAGCGCTTGTACTTTTGCAAACCCGGTAGGCCAGATATCCCATAACTGCGAAAGCCAAATAGGATGAGCCACGAAGAAACAAAGGCGGCCTTATAGAACAACGAGTCAACATAGCCAAGTTGTATTAACACCAGACCGCTTGAAGCAGTGCTGCGCAATGTGGCAAAGGCGATCACAAATACCCAGTAGATTCTGAATGGCTTAGAACGACGGCGATTCTATACGTACCCAGAGCAAACAACAATAGTGGAAGAGATCAGAGGATCATATCAGCCCCTCATCAACTGCAACACTTGTTTCGTGCGTCATGAAACGGCCAGCACCATCTCCACGAACACCTGGTGGGTCCAGAGCTAACAACTTTCCTGACACAGTCGCTGGCCACGGCCATGAGTCTCCGCATTTCTTGAGCAAACAGGAGCAAGTTGTTGTCGCACTCTTCGAGACGCCGGCACGCTCGCGAGTCGTCGTAGCAACCGTCGTGCGCGGCGCAGCAGTACGTGAGAGCCCGAATGGCTCCGGGACCAGAGATCGATTCAGCCGGTTCCGCATCCCGGCAGAATGCTACCGCGGCTTCCGAGCAAACCTAGCGGGATCCGGTTCATCAATCGGATTTGCCGCTGGCGTATGCGTAAGTATTTGATCCACCCTTGAGTCCTATCGGATCACTCTCCACATACCTCCCGATGCTCGGATCGTAGTCGCGGAAGTAGTTGTAGTGCAGCCCCGTCTCGGCGTCATAGTACTGCCCCGGGAAGCGCAGGTTGAACGAGAACACGCCGAGCCCGCTCGGGTTTTCGTTCGCAGCGCGCCGCGCCGAACGTGTCGAGTGGCCACTCCCACACCGTTCGATTCGCCGCGTCGGTGATGAGCCGCGGCGTGTTGAGGTGATCGCTGTAGATCGGATAGATGTCGATGCCGCCGCCCGCCGCAGGACGCATGCTCGCCACCGGCGTGTCTGCCGAGATAGACGAGTTCCTGCCGCGCGACGCCCGACGCGTCGTACTCGCCGATGAGGTGCCCTTGCTCGTCGTAGACGAAGTAGGTCGTGCCGCCGGGACCGCTCTTGCTCACGCGCTGGCCCATGCCGTTGATCGCGTAGCGGTAGCCGTTGCTCGACCTGCGTGAGCCGACCGCGTCCATCGTACGTGAAGATCACGCTGCCGTTGTTCGTGAGGTTGCCCGCCGCATCGTAGACGAAGGTCTTCGCCGCCGCACCTGTGAGCCTTCTGCAGCCGATTCGACGCCGCGAAATAGCCGTAGTTGGTGGCTGCGCCGGCGCGTGTCTCCTGCTTGCGGTTGCCGTTGGCGTCGTAGGTATACGCGAACGCCTCGCCCGAGCGGCAGCGTCGCGGTCGGTCAGGCGATTGAGGCTGTCGTAGCCGAACATGCCAGCTCCCGCCGCCGAAGGTCGCCGTGTCCGGGCCGGTCGTCACCGTCGCGACTCGGCCGTCCGGATCGTAGGTGCGCTGATAGACCCTGGCCGTTCGCCCAGGTCCAGCCTTGCACCGGCCCGAAAGGAAAGTAGGTCGCGCCGCTCAGCACCGACCTGTCCCGCCAACGGTTATGCCGGTCACGCGTCCCTGGGCGTCGAAAGCGTAGCTCAGGTTGCGCCCCGACGGATAGGTGATACCGGTCAGCCGTCCGGCTCGCGTACTGGTAGCTCGTCGCGAAGGTCTTCGCCGTCGCGTCGCTGCCCACCGTCTGCGTCTTGCGCACTACGCGACCAAATGCGTCGTACAGATAGGTGGTGATGCCCGACGGATCGGTGACCTTGGTCAAGCCGGCCCTTGGCGTACGCGCCGCCGGTCGGTCGGTATTGTCGTACTCGAGCGCGACGGCTGCCGCCCGATTGAACGTCGCGCAGCGTCCGTCGATTGAGCGCGTCGTAGACGTAGGTCGTCGCGAGGCCGCGCGCGTCGGTCGATCCGACCACGTTGCCGGCGGCATCCGGGCACATAGGTCGCGATTCCCGTGTCGGGGCTCGCAAGCCGCGTCTGAGATTGCCGAGTCCCATCGTACGTGTAGGTCGTCGTCAGATTGATCGGATCCTGCACCGATGGCCAGCCGGTCCTTTGGCGTCGTAGCCGTACCGGGTGACACCGCCGGCGGCATCCGTCGACGTTCATGCAGCCGATTGAACGCATCGTAGTTGAGCAGCGTATTCCTGTTGAGCGGATCGGTGGCTGGTCTTGAGATTTCCGTTGGCGTCGTAGGAATAGCATCGGACTTCTGCGCTGCAGGCGCCGATGTCGTTGTAGAGCCGATTGAGTCAGCGTCATAGACGCGTCGCTGCGTCCGCTGCAGCAGCGATCCGGACGGATCGAAGACGTCCTCCTTGATGCGATTGCCCATCGCGTCCAGCGTGTACTGGATCACGTTGCCGAGGCCGTCGGCGATTTCCGTCAGGCGGTGCGCGGCATCGTATTGGTAGCGCAAGACGCTGCCGTCGGGCATCGTCGTCGCGACGAGCTGCCCCACGTTGTCGTAGTCGAAGCGCGTGGTCTCGGCGAGCGGACCGCCGGCATTCACGGTGCGCGACGCGAACGCGACCGCGCAGGTCATGAGCTCGATGCCGTCGACGACGCCATTGGGATCGGTGACTCGCGTGGGATGGCCGTCGACGTCGTAGGCTGTCGAACGGTCGTCACGTGACCCGCCGCGTTGGTCGTGGTCTTCACGTTGCCACGACACGGCGGCGCACGGATCGGTGCGATCGTAATAGGTGTTCGTCGTGACGTCGGCGGTCTCGGTGCGCGGCCCGTCGATCGTCAGCGTCTGTCCGAACGCGTTGTACGTCATGTCCCATTGCCGCGTCGCCGGCGCCCGCGGTGATCGTCTTCTGAAGCAGATTGCCCTGCGCGATCGTAGGCGAAGTCCGTCACTTCGCTGACGCCGGCGATGCCCGATGGCGCCGTGATTCGGGTGGGCAGTCGATGCACGGGATGCCACTGCGTCGCGATGGTGCGTGCGAGGGGCGTGCCGTAGGCTTCGGTGCGGGAAATCTCCAGATTTCGCGCGAGGTCGTACGTGTAGTTGGTCTGAATTCCGTTGGCGTCCCGGAAGGTTGCGAGGTTGCCGTTGGCGTCGAACGTGGAGGTGACGCTGCTCGACTCCATCCGTTGCGTATCTGACGCGCGCCATGCCTCCGACGACCTGGTAGTTGTACGTGCGGGTCGTGCCGAACGAGTCGACCACGATGGTCCGGCCATCGTTGGCCGTCGCGGAAAACGAGCTCCGTAGTAGAGCGTCGACGGCCTCGGCGCCGCCGGCATGCTGCGACGAATTGGCGCGGCCGGAACCGTCGTAACTCCACGTCGCGAAGCGGCATCGCGGTTCTCGTCGGTGATTCCGGTCAGCGCATGCACGAAATTGACGTCTTCGTAGTGGTACGTCCGCACCGTGTTGTCGGGATACGTCACCGATACGAGCCGGCCTCTGCGCGTCGTAGCCATACGACATAGGCGCGGTCTCCGGGCGCCACGAATCCGCTGGGCGTCCCGCCGCATCGTAGGTGAACGTGAGCTTGCCGCCGAAGCGTGTCGGTGACTGTCGGCGAGCTTGCCGTCCGTGCCATAGGCCAGCGCGTAGGTCCATCCGGCCCGCAGCGTGACCGCCTAGCAGACGGCCGGCGGCGTCGTAGGTCTCGACGTCGCTGCTCGCCGTGGTGAGGCGCCATCCCGTCGTCGCGCCGGCCGCATCGGTCAGCCGCTGGAGCAGCGCCGCGCCTCCGCTCCTGGCCGTTGTGCATCTCCCGGCCGGACGGCAGGAACACCAGGATCGAGCCGTCCGCACGTTGCGCGTAGGCGAGGACGTTGCCCGCGACCGGCGGCGGCACGATGCGCCGGTCCCACGTCGTGCGCCAGACGTCGGTCGAGCGCTCGGGCGCGACGTCGAACCGGAAATAGCCGGCGCTGTTGTAGAAGCGCTCGACCTCGAGGCCGCCGGGCGTGCGCGACCGGTAGTCGAGCTCACGCTGCGATTTGCAGCCGTCGAGCAGATTGACGGGATTGCCTGACCTTGGCCGAGCATTCGGTCGGAAATTTCCAGCATTCGAGATCGCCGTTGGCCTTCGTGCGCATGTAGGACGTCTTCGGGCACGCGACTCCGCGCCATTTTCCCGCGTAGACAACGTCCGTCCATGGCGCATTGCAACCATTGGCACCTGGCGCGAGTCCCGAGAAGCTCAGCTTCCGGAAATCCCGGATCGAGGCTTCGATTTTGCGCGAGCGGCCCGCCAGTCCAGCAGAGGATGTTAGGTGGAATCGTGTAGCCCCAGCCGCTGTCGGTCACGGCGATCTGACAGGCGTTGGTGACGATCTGCTCGAACGCCGTCGACACGGGAACGATGTCGGCGTCGAAAATGGGTTTGCCGGCCAGCACCTTGGTCCATGCGTCGCTGCGCCACGCGAACGGTCCATCGAAATCACAGACGTTGTATGTCCACATGTCGATGTCCACCGGAGCAGCTCGCCGGGTCGGCGACGTTGGTCGGTTCCGGTGCAGATCGCAATGCCGCCGTCTGCGTGCAGCGCGTGTCCAATGCCTGGGCGCCCGCTCCGTTGGCGCAAAACGCCATGCACAGCAAAAGCACCAATTGTCCAATGCGGCGGAATCTTCGTTCCCATTTGCTTCCCCTACCGGACGACGAGCTGCAGCGTCGCGTTCAGCGTCGCCCCGGCCGGTGGATCGACGAACACCGATGTAAAGTTGCCGGTCGCGGGCAACGCCGGAATGTCGTAGCCGCCGGCGCCGCCGTTCGCGATGAGCGCGGTGCCGAGCGTCGACGCCGCCGGCCGTGTTGATGGAGGCGAGCGCGTTCCCTGGCGCCCCGGCGATCGCCGACGCCCGACCGGGAGAGGCGCAGCGTCTGGCCTGCGGTTCCGGCGAACGCCAGTCGGGCGTTGCGCCCCGGTCGATCGAGGGTCAGCGCCAGCGCCGGACCGCCCGGCGTTCAATGTTCCAAGCAGATCCGACGAAAGCGTCGCGCTGAATCCACCGGTGGCGCCTGCGTGTCGGCGCACCACGATTCCGTAGGTGCCGGTGGCGGGCAGGTTGCCGAGATTGGCGCCGCAACCGCCGGAGTTCGCGGCGCAGCGTATACGCAGCGAGCTGCGCCCCGTCCGGCTTGTAGATCGTCACCGTCGCGTCGCTTCGCCGGATTCAACGCGAGATTGCTGACGCCAAGCCCGAGGTTCTGGCCCGCCACTCCCGCGAACAAATAGCGCGCGCTGCCACCCGCGACGGCGATCGTGGTGTCGAGCGTCGGACCGTCAGTGACGAGCGCTTGGCCCGGATCGAGCAGCACTTCCATCGTCGCGGTAGCCGCGCCCTGCCGCGGATTCCGGTTCGAGGAACACGGTGTACGTTCCCGTGACCGGCAGCGGCGGGCGCGACCAGCGTTTGTCCGCCCCGGTCAGAGTGCGTAAAGACCACGAGCGACTTGTCCGGCTGCCTTACCCACGACGGCGATGCCCTGGCCCGGCGGATTGGTGCCACGGCGCGCACCTGCAGCGCGACCGGCATTCCCGCCGTCCCGGCAAGTGTCAGGCGCGCGTTCTGGCCGGGACGCGATAGCGCCACACCGAGCGGGAACGCCACCTGCGATGGACCCCGTGACGTCGTGCGACAGCCACAGCCGCTGCGTGCCCGTTGCGCCGCTCGAGGGCTGCACGATGATGCTGTAGGTACCGGTGACAGGCAGATTCTCGAGGTTGGTGGCGCACTGTGTGCCATCGGTCGCGCAACTGACCGACGCGAACAGCGAGCGCGTCCGGCTTGTATACCGAAATGTTGGTGGTGGTCACCGACGACGGACTGAGCGCGACACCCGTAACGCCGAGCCCTAGATTTTCTCCGGCAACGCCGGCAAACGTCAGGCGCGCCCCTTCGCCCGGATTCGCAATCGCGACATCGGCCGCCGCCCTGTCGACCGGAATCGGCGACGCCGCCCAGAAGCCCGACCTTGAAGGCGGACTCTGCGTCGTTCCCGCGCTCGCCACCGAGCATCACGGAATGCGTCCCCGTCGTCGTGAACGGCGGCAGCAGCGTCGTCGTGCCGAGACCGGCGGCGCTCGTTCTGCGGAACGTCGATCCGCTCGGCAACGCAACCGTGATATCGAGACCGTTGTTCGCGGGAACCGTGGCCAGTCCCGAGACCAGCAATGCTTTCTGCTCGCCCGCCACGCCCGCGATCAGCGCCCGCGTGGACTGTCCCGCGCTCCGCATCGATGGACGAGTGTCGTCCCGTCCGCAGGGAACGAAAGCGTTGGTCTCGAGCTTTGCGTCGAGCGACACCTGCGCGATCCCGGTGCGCAGCAGCAGCGAATACGTGCCGATCACCGGCAACGCCGGCAAATGAATCGAAAGGTCCGTCCCCGCCAGCGTGCCGCTCGCGAATTGCGTGTTGTCCGGCTTGTAGATCGTGTAGGCAATCGTCGCTCCCGCGGGATTGACCGCGAAATTGCCGACGTGGAGACTCAGCCACGCGCCGGCGGTGCCGTCGAACAGAACCAAGCCGTACTTGCCGGTCGAAAACAGGCCGATGCTTTGCGCCGGACCGTCGGCGGCGAGTCGCGTCGTCGCGATGATGTCGGCGGCGGCGACGCCCGCCCGGCGGAACTGATGAAATCACTGGTGCTGACCCGCCGTACCGGCGCCGAGTCGTGACGCGAATGCGGCCGGACCCGGTCGCCGCCGGAACGGCGAACGCAAGCTGCTGCAGTCGTAACCGAGGATACCGGGGCCGAGCTCTGGTTCAGCTTCACCGTCGTGGCGCCTGCCGCCGGATTGAAATTCGTGCCGTCGACGTTCACGGTGGTGCCGGACGGACCCGCCGACGGCGTGAATCCGGCGATGGTGGGCATCCCCGCTGCGGCGACGACAAAATCCTGCGCGCTGGCTGGCCGTGTTGGCCGCCAACCGTTACCGTCACCTTGCCGGTCGTCGCGCCTGCGGGCACCGCAACCGTAAGCGTCGTGGGCGACGCGCTGACGACGACGGCGGCCACGCCGTTGAACGCGACTGCATTGTTGGCCGGTGTTGCGCTGAATCCGCGTGCCCGTGATCGCAATGATGGCGCCGACGGGTCCGGTCGCCGGAACCAATCCCGTGAGGCGTGATCGGCGCCGGATTGATGCCGCTGGATCGCGACAACGTTACCGGCCGCGTCGTACGTGTACTGCACGACATTCGAGGCGGCGAGCACAGTGCCGGCGACCACCAGGCACGCCATGAGGACAAGGCAGCGCTCGAGGACGCGCACGCAGTGACTGAAAATTGCGTCGCGCAGCGCCGGTAGCGCGCTGCGCCGGCAAGTGCGCGCGCGTCACGGGTACGACGTTGGTTGTCGCGCAGACCACGGTCCCCTCCCTCTTCGTGCAACGCTTCTTGGAATTGGCGCAAGCGCACGATAGGATCGGTCGCGCGGACGCACACCTGTAAGAAATGATAGGCGGCGCCTCGACATCGCGGAATGCGGCTGAAGGATTAGGCCAAAGGTCGTAGTTGGAAGTTGGCGAACGCGGTTCGATGCATGCCAGCTTCGCCAAGCACTTCGGATACCTTCGAGGGTGGCGCAGAGACGCCGTCGTCGTTCGATCCCGTAGAATCCAGTGGAGCGTTGGATCTCCGCCGCCTCATCGTCGCGCCGCTACCCGCAGCTTCGATCCGACCGATCGCCAGGAGATCCACATGCAATCGATTCGCTTTGCGGCAACGATGATCCTCGCAGCCGCCAGCGTCGCCGCTAGGCTCGAGCGCCGTCGCTCAGGTCGCGGTCACCGATGCCTGGGTGCGCGGCACGGTCACCGGGTCAAATGGCCACCGGTGCCTTCATGCAGCTCAAGTCGCCCGCGGATGCATCGCTCGTCGCCGTGTCGTCGCCGGCCGCGAAGATCGCGGAAGTGCACGAAATGAAGATGGAAGGCGGCATGATGAAGATGGGTGCCGTGGCCAAGCTCGCACTGCCCGCCGGCAAGGCGGTCGAGCTGAAAGCCCGGCGGTTACCACGTCATGCTGATGGATCTCGTCAAGCCGCTGAAGGAAGGCGACACCGGTGCCGCTGCAGCTCACCTTCGAGGACAAGGCGGGCAAGAAATCGACGGTCGAAGTGCAGGGCCGTGGTGAAGCCGCTCACCGACCGGCGGAACGCGCCGGCGCCAAAATAGCGACGCACTCTATCCGCTATCATTCGCCGTCAAACAGGAGACTGCCGGCATGGTCCACGTGATCGCCACACTCGAACTCGAACCCGGCACCCGCGGCGCATTTCTCGCCGAATTCGCCAAGGTCGTCCCGCTCGTCAGGGCGGAAGCCGGGTGCGTCGAATACACCCCTGTCGTGGATGCCGAATCGGGCATGGCGGCGCAGCACAAGATCGGACCGGACCGCGTGATGGTCATCGAGCGCTGGGAGAGCCTCGCGACGCTGCAGGCGCACGACGTCGCCCCGCACATGCAGGCGTATCGCCCGCGCGTCAAAGCCTACATTCGCGGCAGAGAGATACGGGTGCTGGCGCCGGCATGAGCGCTGGCGATCCGTCCCTTCGCCAGATCAGGTCGGAACACCGCGGCACCTTCAGGTGCAATCCCTCGCGCAGATGCTGCATAGCGGCAAACCGTTTCGCGTTGACAGCGAGGGGACAACACGGTTCAATTGGTCTGACCACCGGACCACAGCGCGACGCCAGGAAAGGCCGTGCGTACCGGTTGGGCTCGAATCCACAGGAGGAAGCAATGCGAAATCCGTTTCGCGCAGCGATGCGCTGTGCGGCCGCCGTCGCGCTGGCCGTCTCGTTCGGTGCCGCGCGCCCAGGCGCCGATCACGCTGCATGGCGCCGTGCAGTTCAACGACGACCACGCGTTCAACCGGGCGCTCGTGCAGTTCCAGGAGCTGACCGCCAAGTACTACGGCAAGCCGATCAACTTCGTCCTGCACAAGAACAGCGAGCTCGGCCTCGAGAAGGACTACTTCGCCTACATGAACCAGGGCATCTCGGTCGACTACGGCATCGTGTCGCCGGCGCACATGTCGACGTTCTCGAAGGCGGCGCCGTTCATCGACGCGCCGTTCCTGTTCCGCGACCTCGACCACTGGAACAAGGTGCTCGACGCCGACACGCTGAAGCCGATCGCCGACGAGGTCAACGCCAAGGGCGACGTGATGCTGATCGGCTTCGCGGGCGGCGGCACGCGCAACATCTTCGCCAACAAGCCGGTGCGCAACATGGCGGAAATGAAGGGCCTCAAGGTCCGCGTGCAGGGCGCGCCGATCTGGAGCAAGACGTTCGCCGCCGCCGGCATGTCGCCGACCGTGATCGCGTACGACGAGATCTACAACGCCATCCAGAACGGCGTGATCCAGGCCGGCGAGAACGAAGCGGCCGGCGTCGAAACGATGAAGTTCTACGAAGTCGGCCCCAACCTCAACATGACGCAGCACGCGATCACGATCCGGCCGATCTGCTTCTCCGGCAAGACGTTCAAGAAGCTGCCGCCCGACCTGCAGGCCGCGATCCTCAAGGCCGGCAAGGAGGCGGGCATCTACGGCCGCCAGATCGAATCGAGCGAGGATTCCAGAAGAAGCTCGACGCGATGCAGGCGGCCGGTAAGCTCAAGAAGATCCCGTTCGCCGACCGCGCCGCGATGAAGAAGGCGGCCGATCCGGTGATGGCCGAGTACGCGAAGGAAATCGGCGCCGACGCGATCTACACCAAGATCAACTCGATGTAATTCCGGGAAGCAGGGCCGGCGCAAGCATACCGTCTTGCGCCGGCATTTTTGGCCCGCGCTTGCGGCCAGCAGAGCTTGGGGAGACGCATGCGCAAATTCATCGACAGCTACTACCGGCTGCTCAACGTGCTGCTGGGCGCGAGCGTGGCCGCCCTGATCGTGCCGGTGACGATCCAGATGATCTCGCGCAACACCGGCCTGATTCCGGCCTGGATCTGGACCGAGGAGATGGCGCGCTTTCTCTTCATCTGGATGGTGATGCTGGGCGCGATGATCGGCGTGCGCGACGGATCGCACTTCGAATGCGACGTGTGGCCCGAGCTGCAAGCCGCGCGCCAATGCGTTGCTGCGCATCGTCTCGATGGTGTTCGTCCTCGGCGTTCGCGCTGGTGTTCGTCTGGTACGGGATCAAGTTCGTGCAATTCGGCTGGAACCAGACCTCCGAGCTTCGCGGACATGCCGATGACGTACATCTTCATCTCCTGGCCGCTGACCGGCTCCACCGTGGTTGCTGTTCGGCTTCGAGCGGCTCCGGGAGTACCTGCGCATGGTCATCGACGGCCCCGGCCCGGGAGCGACTTGCCCGCGCATCGCGAGATCGGCACCGGGAGCGTGGTATGACGCCCCCCGAAACGGCGCTGCGCGCGTCTCCCCCGAGGGGGCAACCGCGGCCTTGGGGCGGCCCGGCGGCGCGCGTCTCGCGGGTCGGGGCGTACAAATGACCGGCGCCGCGCTCACGCCGACCGGTGGCGGCCCTGTGGCTGTTCGGCGCGTTCTTCTTGTTCCTGGTCCTGCGCGCGCCGGTGGCGTTCGCGCTGGGTCTCGCCTGCCTGCCCGGTGCTGTTCATCGAGCCGCGGCTGTCGCCGATGGTCGAGTATTCAACACGCATGTTCAAGGCCTACAACTCGTTCATCCTGCTCGCCGTGCCGTTCTTCCTGCTCACCGCGAACCTGATGAACGTCGGCGGCATCACCGACCGCCTGCGTCACGCTGTCGCGAACGATGGTCGGGCAACTTCCCCGGCGCGCTGGCGCAGATCAACGTGCTGCTATCGGTGTTCTTCGCCGGCATTTCCGGCTCGTCGACGGCCGACGCGGCGAGCCAGGGCAAGATCTTCATCGAGGCGCAGGTCAAGGAAGGCTACGACCTCTCGTTCTCGATCGCGATCACCGCGGTGTCGGCGGTGCTGGCGGTGATCATTCCGCCGTCGATCCTGATGATCGTCTGGGGGGGCGTGCTGTCGGTGTCGATCGGCGCGCTGTATCTCGCCGGCGTCATTCCGGGACTGCTCATCGGTCTCGCGCAGATGGCCGACCGTCCACGTCTACGCGAAGATCCGGCACTACCCGACCTACCGGCGCGCGACGTTCAAGGAGTTCGTGACGGCGGCCGCCGTTTCCGTGCCGGCGCTGATGACGCCGTTCATCATCGTCGGCGGCATCCTGCTCGGCTGGTTCACCGCCACCGGAGTCCGCGGCGGCCGCCGTGCTCTACGCGGCTGTGCTGTCGATCTTCTTCTACCGCGAGATGGACGCGAAGAAGCTGTGGGACGCCCTGCTCGAGACCGGCAAGCTGCTCGGCGATCGCGCTGTTCTGCGTCGGCACGGCGTCGGTCTTCGGCTGGCTGCTCGCCGTACTTCCAGATCCCGAAGGCGCTGCTCGAGAACGTCACGTCGTGGGGTCTGGGACTCATCGGCGTCGGGTTCTTCATCGCCTTCGTCTTCCTGGTCGTCGGCTGCTTCCTCGACGCGATCCCGGCGATCATCATCGTCGGCACCACGCTGCAGCCGCTGGCCGAATCGGTGCACATGCATCCGGTGTCGTTCGCGATCATCGGCATCGTCGCGCTCGCCTTCGGCCTCGTCACGCCGCCGTACGGGCTTGTGCCTGATGATCTCGTGCGCCATCGCCAAGGTCCGGTTGCGGTACGCGCTCAAGGACACGTTGATCATGCTGGTGCCGATGCTGCTGGTGCTGGCCAGTGCTCATCATCTGGCCGCAGATCCCGCTGTGGCTTCCGCGCTCATCCGGCCGGAGTTCTTGAAGTAGACGGAGCGCGGCAGCCAAAGAGAGTCCGTGCCGCCAATTCCAGCCGTTGTTGCCCGGGCTTCGGATTGGAAGCCCACGATGTCGACATCTCGGACCCGCTCGTCGGTGCGAGGCCTTCGCCGAAATCGAGCGCGCGTTCTTCGCGGCCCAGGTGCTCAGTGCTGCGCGGACAATCGCTCACGCCGGCGCAGTTCGTCGCCTTCGCGCGGTCGGCTAGGTCCGCCGCAGCCGCACGTGATCGACCAGTTCCATCACCCGGAAGACTCCGAACATCCTGATCCTGTCCAACGTCAAGAAGGACGGCAGCCCACCGGCCTGCAGGATGCCGGCTCGTACTTCCACACCGACTACTCGTACCTGCAGGTGCCGGCGCGGGCGACGACGCTCTATTCGATCGTCGTGCCGAAGAAGGGCGGCGACACGCTGTTCGCCAATCAGCAGGCGGCGTACGACGACCTCTCCGACGCGATGAAGACGGCGGATCGAGCCGCTCTACGGCATCCATCATTACGGCAATCGGCACGACACCGACGAGGCAGAGCCGCACCGCGGCGTCGCCGCTCACCGACGAGCAGAAGGCGAAGATGCCGCTCATCACCCACAGAATCGCGCGGCCGCATCCGGTGACGGGCAGGAAGTCGCTGTACGCGGTCAACGGCAGCTCGTTCGGCATCGTCGGCATGCCCGACGACGAGGCGCTCGACCTCCTGGACGAGCTCGCGGCGCACTCGACACAGCCCAAATATCGCGATACAGCCTCAAGTACGGCGTCGGCGATGTCGTGATCTGGGACAACGCGTCGCTCCTTCACTCGGCGACGCTGATCGATCCGGACGACGCGCGCACGCTGTGGCGGATCACCGTGCTGGAGCCAGCGCCGATCGGCATGGCGCCGCAGGTGATCGCGCCGACCTACGCGCAGGGCGGAATGTAGCCTCAGCCTTGGCCGAGCGGCTGATCCGCCGAGCCTTGCCGATTCACCTGCCGTTGGCCTACACTGAAAGCGCACACGCGCGTATCCGCGCGCCGTGCGTACCTATGCATTCCCGCTTCGTCGCTTTGCTCTTCGCCCTGCTGCTGCTCGCCATGCAGCAGCAGGCGCAACAGCATGCGCTCGCGCACTTCGGCGACCAGCTCCAACCGGCCGCACGAGCAGACGGCTGCAGCTTCCAGCGGACGACACCACGTGTGCCGTCTGCGCGTTGTTCGCCGGCGGTGCGAGCGCACTGCCGACCGATGGCGCAATGCTCGATGGATCGGCCGACAGCTTCGTTCCACCGATCGATGCCGAACGCTCGGCCGCGCAGTCCCCGCCCGCCTTTTACCTTAGCCGCGCTCCTCCGCCCTCGCTCCTCTGAAGTCGCCCCGAGTTCGCCGTTCTTCGTGACGGCGATATTCAGACACGATCACAGGAGCAAGGCCCATGACCAGGAACGTCGTGGTGTCCGGCGCGTTCGCGCTGGCACTGCTCGCACCATCCGCCGCGCACGCGGCGACCGACGCCGAGCTCGCGCAAATCCGCGACGAGATCCGGCAACTCAAGGAGAGCTACGAGGCGCGCATCCAGGCGCTCGAGCGCCGGCTGCAGGACGCCGAAGCTCGAACCGCCGGCGCAACCGCGTCCGCACCCGCGCAGCCCGCCGCACCTAGCGCGGCGAGCGCGCCTGCGCCTGCGCCGGTCCCTGTTGCGGCCGCAGGCGCTTCCGCCGGCCCCAGCGGCCTCAGCGCGTTCAATCCCGCGATCTCGGCGGTGCTGCAGGGCGTCTACGCCAACCTGTCGCAGGATCCGAATAAATACGCGATCCACGGCTTCGTGCCGAGCGGCGACATCGCACCGGCGAAGCGCGGTTTCTCCATCGCCGAATCGGAGCTCGGGCTGTCCGCGAGCGTCGACGACAAGTTCGCCGCCAATCTGATCTTTTCGCTCGCCCCCGACAACTCGGTCGAAGTCGAGGAAGCCTACGGGATCTTCACTGCGGTCCCGAACGGGTTCGCGCCGAAATTCGGCGCGCTTCCTGTCTCGCGATCGGCTATCTCAACGACCAGCACCAGCACGTCTGGGATTTCTTCGACGCGCCGCTGCCCGTATCAGGCGTTTCTCGGCGGCCAGTTCAAGAGCGACGGCCTGCAACTCAAGTGGGTGGCGCCCACCGACACGTTCCTGGAGTTCGGCGGGAGATCGGCGACGGCTCGAGCTTCCCCGGCACCGACCGCAACAAGAACGGCATCGGCAGCGGCGCCGCGTACGTCCACGCGGGCGGCGACATCGGGACGAGCAACAGCTGGCGCGCGGGATTGTCCTACCTGCAGCTGCGGCCGAACGATCGGCAGTACACGCAAACCGACGTCGCCGGCAATGCTGGCGCAGCAGAGCTTCTCCGGCAAGAGCCAGCTCGCGATCGCCGACTTCGTCTGGAAATGGGCGCCCAACGGCAACGCGATGGATCACCAATTTCAAGCTCCAGGGCGAATATTTCTGGCGCAAGGAAGACGGGCGATCTCACGTACGACGCCGACGGCGCGCTCGGCCTCACCAGCACGTCGAACTATTCGTCGCGCCAGCGCGGCTGGTACGTCGACGGCGTCTACCAGTTCATGCCGTACTGGCGCGTAGGCGCGCGCTACGACCGGCTCAGCCACGGGAACCGTGGATTACGGCGCCAACGGCATCTACCTCGCGCAGGACTCGTTCAATCCGCAGCGGTATTCGGTGATGCTCGATTACACGCCGTCGGAGTTCAGCCGGTTCCGCGTGCAGTGGCAGCAAAGCAAGATCCGGCCGGACCTCACGGACAACCAGCTGTTCGTCCAATACATCCTGACGATCGGCGCGCACGGCGCGCACAAATTCTGAAGAGGCTTCCAATGAATTCCTGTTTGAAACTGATTGCCGCGGTCGCGGTCGCGGTCGTCGCGGCGCCGGCGCTGGCCGCGCTCAACGTGTTTGCCACGGTGCCCGAGTGGGGCGCGCTCGCCACGGAGCTGGGCGGTGACAAAGTCAACGTCTACACGGCGACCAACGCATTGCAGGACCCGCATCATATCGAGGCAAAGCCGAGCCTCATCGCACGGGCGCGCGGCGCGGACCTCGTCGTCGCCACCGGCGCCGAGCTCGAAATCGGTTGGCTGCCGCTCGTCACGCAGCAGGCCGGCAATCCGAAGATCCAGGCCGGAAAACCGGGCTACTTCGAGGCGGCAGGTTATGTAACGCTCCTCGAAAAGCCGACCCGCCTCGACCGTTCCGAGGGAGATGTCCACCCGGGAGGCAATCCGCACATCCAGACCGATCCGCGCAACATCGCTCGCGTGGCCGGCCCGCTCGCGGCGCGGCTTGCCGAGCTCGACCCCGCCAACGCCGCGTATTACCAGGCGCGCTACAAGGCGTTCGCCGACCGCTGGAGCGCGGCCATCGCGAACTGGGAAAAGCAAGCGGCGCCGCTCAAGGGCGCGCCGATCGTCGTCCAGCACAAGGCGTTCACTTATCTCGAGGAGTGGCTCGGACTCGAACGAAATCGCCGCGCTCGAGCCCAAGCCCGGCGTCGAGCCGACGACCGCGCATCTCACCGACGTCCTCGCGACGCTGCAACGGCAGCCGGTGAAGATGGTGATCCGCGCCGCGTATCAGAGCGACCGCGCGTCGCAGTGGATCGCGGAGCGCGCGAAGATCAACGCGGTCATGCTGCCGTTCACGGTCGGCGGCGATGACGCGGCGAAGGATCTGTACGGCCTGTTCGACGACACCGTCGCGCGTCTCCTCAAGGGGGCGCAGTGAATTTTTCGGCGGCCGAGTTCTCGATTCTCCTGCCGGCATTCGTCGCCGGCCTGCTCGTCACCGCCACGCACGTCCCGCTCGGCACGCAGGTGCTCGCCCGCGGCATCGTGTTCATCGACCTCGCGATCGCGCAGATCGCGGGCTGTGGCGTCCTGCTCGCCGACCAGCTCGGGTTCGAGCCGCAGGGCGCGGCCGTGCAGATCGCGGCGCTGGCCGCGGCGCTCGCCGGCGCGCTGCTGCTCACGTGGACCGAGCGCAACTGGCCCGACGTGCAGGAGGCGGTGATCGGCGTCACCTTCGTGCTGGGCGCGACGGGCAGCGTGCTGCTCCTTGCGAGCAACGTCCACGGCAGCGAGCACCTGCGCGATCTGCTGGTCGGCCAGATTCTCTGGGTGCAGTGGAAGGGTCTCGCTTGGACGGCGGCGGTCTATGCGTTGGTGCTCTTCGCGTGGTTCGGGCTTGGAGATCGTCTCGGCCGCGTCGGCTTCTACGCGCTGTTCGCGCTCGCCGTCACCGTGTCGGTGCAACTGGTCGGCCTGTATCTCGTGTTCGCCACGCTGATCGTGCCGCCGCTCGCGACGCGCCGCATGACGCGGCACCGTCTGGCGGCGGCATGGGCGCTCGGCCTCTCGCCGGCTATGCGGCGGGGCTCGGCCGTCGACCGCGCTCGACCTTCCGACCGGCCTCGGTCACTGCGTCTGGCTGGACGCTGGTGGCCTTCGCGATCTGCTGGGATGCGTTTGTCGCGACATGGCGGCGCGCCGGCCGTCTGATGCGGTGCGTCACTCCCCGTGAGCATCAGCCGTTGCTCGACTTCCGCGCGCACTGATGGTATTCTTCGCGTTCCCCGTGGCCGCCAGAAAAATATCCGCGACAGGCCCGCGAACCGAAGGGAGTAGAATGCCGTGTCCGTCTCCTCGCATTGACCGTCGTAATGGCCAGGCCGTCAGCGCGCGCGTGGATCCGCGCCTGTTGCCTGCCGACTTCCTGCGCGTGAGTTCCTCGGCCTCCACCGGCACGCACATCGGATGCGACACCGCCGCAGTGCGGCGCTTGCACCGTGCACCTCGACGGCCGCGCGATCGGTCGTGCAACGTCCTCGCCGCGCAGGCACAACGGCGCGGACGGTCACTCACCATCGAAGGCTCGCCGCCGCCGACGGGACGCTGCATCCGATGCAGGCGGCGCTTCACGCGAGCACCACGGCCTGCAGTGCGGCTACTGTACACCGGGCATGGTGATGAGCCGCGATCGACCTCGTCGCGCGACGATCCCGGTCGCCGACCGAGCGACGGCGATCCGCGACGGGCTCGAAGGCAACCTCTGCCGCTGCACCGGCTACCACAACATCGTCAAGGCGGTGGCGCGTGGTGCCGCCGCAATGGCGAAACAGGGGAGACCATCAGCAGAGCAGCCGCGCGAAGCGCAGCCCCGAAGGGCCGACGGTGCTCGCGACGACCTGCAAACCTGACAACGTACCGCTTCATTCAACCTGGATCGGATACGGAGGTTTTCGCGCCCATGGGCGCGAACGAAACCGGATACATCGGCCAGGTCGGTCCGCCGCAAGGAGGACGCCTCGCCTCCCGACCGGTACCTGGGCAGTACACCGACGACGGGACGATGCCGCACCAGACCCAGGCGTTTTTCCTGCGCTCTCGCCGCACGCGCACGCGCGAATCCGCGGGATCGACACCGCGGCGAAGGCGAAGAAGGCGCCGGAGTCGTCGCGATCTACACGGGTGCCGACCTCGAGGGCGTGAACGGCCTGCCGTGCGAAAAGTTGGCTCACATCACGAGCGTGGACGGAACGCCGATGAAGCGAAACCGCCGCACCATGTGCTCGCGAAGGGCAAGGTCCGCCAGCGGTCGGCGACCGTGGTGGCGCTTCGTCGTCGCCGAGACGCTGGCGCAGGCGAAGGATGCGGCCGAAGCCGATCAGTCGTCGATTACGAGGTGCTGCCGTGCGGTCGGTCGATCCGCGCCGAGGCGCAGGCCAGGGCGCGCCGCAGATCCACGACGATGCGCCCGGACAACACGATCTATCAACTGGCACGCTCGGCGACGAGGCGGCGGTCGACGGCCGCGTTCGCAAGGCGGCCAAGCACGTCACCAGGCTCGACATCATCAACAACCGGCTGGTGCCGAACGCGATCGAGCCGCGCGCCGCGATCGCGCGAATACGACGACGCGGCACCGAGCAGCTTCACGCTCTACGAACACGACGCAGAACCCGCATGTCGCGCGCCTGGTGCATGTCGGCGCTTCGTCGGCATCGCGCCCGAGCACAAGCTGCGCGTGATCGCGCCCGACGTCGGCGGCGGCTTCGGCTCCGAAGATCTTCATCTATCCGGAAGAGGTGGTGTGCGCTCTGGGCGTCGCAGAAGGTCGGCCGTCCGGTGAAATGGACGTCGCGACCGCTCCGAGGCCTTCCTCGCCGACGCCCATGGCCGCGACCACGTCACCCACGCCGAGATGGCGTTCGACGCCGACGGCAAGATCACCGGGCTTGCGCGTCAAGACCATCGCCAATCTCGGCGCCTACATGTCGACCGTTCTCGTCGTCGGTGCCGACCTATCTCTACGCGACGCTGCTGTCGGGCCAGTACGACATCCCGGCGATCTATTGCGAGGTCGACGCGGTCTACACCAACACCGCGCCGGTCGACGCCTATCGCGGCGCCGGCCGGCCGGAGGCGACCTTCGTGGTCGAGCGGCTGGTCGGAAGGCGGCGCGCGCGAGCTGGCGATCGATCCGGCGGAATCTGCGCAGCAAGAACTTCATCAAGACGTTCCCGCACCAGACGCCGGTGATCATGGCCTACGACGTCGGCGACTATCGGCGCGTCGCTCGACGAAGGCGCTGGAGATGGCCGACTACGCCGGCTTCGGCAAGCGCAAGCGCGAAGGCCGCGCAGCAAGGCAAGCTGCGCGGCATCGGCTTCTCGACCTACATCGAGGCCTGCGGCATCGCGCCGCTCGCAGGCGGTCGGCTCGCTCGGCGCCGGCGTCGGCCTGTGGGAATCCGCCGAGGTGCGCGTCAATCCGACCGGCATCGGTCGAAGTCCTCACCGGCTCGCACAGCCACGGCCAGGGCCACGAGACCACCTTCGCGCAGCTCGTGTCGCGAGCGGCTCGGCATCCCGATCGAGCAACGTCACGATCGTGCACGGCGACACCGACAAGGTGCAGTTCGGCATGGGCACCTACGGCTCGCGCTCGGGCGCGGTCGGCATGCTCGGCGATCGTCAAGGCGCTCGACAAGGTCGAGGCCAAGGCCAAGAAGGTCGCCGCCCACCTGCTGGAGGCGGCCGAGGGCGACATCGTGTTCAAGGACGGCAAGTTCACGGTCGCCGGCACCGACAAGTCGGCCGCGCTGCGGCGACGTCGCGCTCAACGCCTATATCGCCGCACAAGTTCACCGGCGCACGAGCTCGAGCCCGGCTTGAAGGAGGGCGCGTTCTACGATCCGACCAACTTCACCTTCCCGGCCGGCTGCCACATCTGCGAGGTCGAGGTCGATCCCGAGACCGGCGACGACCGAGATCGTCGGCTTGGACCGCGGTCGACGACTTCGGCACCGTGATCAATCCGATGATCGTCGAGGGCCAGGTGCATGGCGGCATCGCGCAGGGCGTCGGCCAGGCGCTGCTGCGAAGGCGCCGGTCTACGACAACGAACGGCCAGCTCGTGACCGGCTCGCTGATGGACTACTGCATGCCGCGCGCCGACGACCTGCCGTCGCTTCAAGGTCGACACGACCGACGACCAAGTGCCCGGGCAATCCGCTCGGCATCAAGGGCTGCGGCGAGGCCGGCGCGATCGCGCGCGCCGGCCGCCGTCATCAACGCCATCACCGACGCGATCGGCACCGAGGAGTTTGACGATGCCGGCGACGCCGCAGACCGGTGTGGCACGCATTGCAGAAGACCAGCCGCAGCCGGCGGCGGCTTAGGAGAGACACGATGTACGGATTCAACTTATCATCGCCCGCCGACCGTGCGGCGAGGCCGCGAGCGCTGCTCGGCAAGGACGAGGAGCCGAAACTATCTCGCCGGCGGCCACACGCTGATCCCGACGATGAAGCAGCGGCTTGCCGCGCCGACCGACATCGATCGATCTCGGCAAGATCGACGGACCTCGTCGGCATCGAGACTGCCGGCGCGCTCGATCATCGATCGGCGCGATGACGACCGCACGTCGACGTCGCGACCTCGAGCGGACGTGCGCAAAGGCGATCCCGGCGCTCGCCGATCTCGCCGGCATGATCGGCGATCCGGCCGTGCGCCATCGCGGCACCATCGGCGGCTCGATCGCCAACAACGATCTCCGCGGGACTATCCGGCGGCCGGTGCTTGCACTCGGCGCGACCGTCGAGACCAACAAGCGCTCGGTGATTGCGGCGGACGATTTCTTCAGGGTCTGCTGCTTCGACGGCGCTCGACGACGGCGAGATCATTACCGCAGTGTCGTTCCCGATTCCGGCCAAGGCGGGGCTATTCCAAGTTTCCCCATCCCGCCTCGCGCTTCGCGCTGCACCGGCGTGTTCGTCGCCAAGACCAAGTCGGGCGACGTCCGCGTCGCCGCGCACCGGCGCCTCGCAAGACGGCGTCATGCGGGTGCCGGCGATCGAGGCGGCGCTGAAGGCCAACTGGTCGGCCGGCGCGCGCCGGACGGCGTCACTACTTCCGCGGACGGGCCTGCTGACGCGATATTCACGGCTCATCGGACTATCAGCGCCAACCTGATCAAGGTGATGGCGCAGCGCGCGGTCGACCGCCGCCGGCTGATCGCGTATTCCACCTCTAAACCATGCCAGCGGCGCGCAGCGATGCGCGCCGCTCCACGCATTTGGTCATATTCTGACCAATTGGCGCTTGCCACGCTCCCCGCAAAGGCGAGACAATTTAGCTAATCAGCTAATTAAATTCAGCTTTCACGCGTATTCTGTCCGCAAAACCGGTACCCACTTTTGCGGAATACGCGCGCAGGAGCGCCCATGAAATTCGGCATTTTCTACGAACACCAGCTTCCGCGGCCCATGGAACGAGGGCGACGAGCACAGGCTGTTCCAGGAGGCGCTCGACCAGGTCGAGCTCGCCGACGAGCTCGGCATCGACTACGCCTGGGAGGTCGAGCACCACTTCCTCGAGGAGTACTCGCACTCCTCGGCGCCCGAAGTGTTTCTCGCCGCCGCGCTCGCAGCGCACCAAGACGCATCCGCCTCGGCCACGGCATCTGCGCTGATGCCGCCGAACTACAACCACCCGGCGCGCGTCGCCGAGCGCATCGCCACGCTCGACCTCGTCTCCAACGGCGCGTCGAGTTCGGCACCGGCGAGGCGCCTCGCTGCATGGAGCTCGGCGGCTTCAACGTCGCTTCGGCCGGAGAAGCGGCGGCATGTGGCGCGAGGCCGTCGAGCAGATGCGCCAACATGATGGTGATGGACCCCTATCCCGGCTTCAAGGGCGAGTTCTTCGCGATGCCGTGCCGCAATGTGGTGCCCAAGCCGGTGCAGAAGCCGCACCCGCCGCTGCTGGGCTCGCCTGCTCCAATCGCGAGACCATCAAGATGGCGGCGCGTTGCGGCATCGGCGCGCTGACCTTCGCCTTCGTCGATCCGCGCGAAGCCCGAGCAATGGGTCGATGACTATTACCGGATTTTCAAGGAGGAATGCGTGCCGATCCGGCCACGCGGTCAATCCCAACGTCGCGATGGTGACGGGCTTTTCGGTACACGCGGACGAAGGCGGAATCGCGCCGCCGCGGCGAGGACGGCTTGCGGTTTTTCCGCTACGGCCTTGCGCATCATTATATCTTTGGCGAGCACAAGCCGGGACGCACCGATATCTGGGCCAATTTCGAGAAGGCGGCGGCATGCGTTGCCGGCGGCCGGCGCCGATCACGGCATCGGCACGCCGGATCAGTTGCGAACCCATCTGCGGCACTTCGAGGAGTCGGGCGTCGACCAGACCGTGTTCATCCAGCAGGGCGGCCGCAACCAGCACCGGGATATCTGCGAAGCGGCTGGAATTGTTCGCCGAGGAAGTGATGCCGGAATTTCAGGGCAGCGCGAAATCGCGCGGGAAAGGCGAGAAGCAGGAGGAGCTCGCGCCCTACATCGAAAAAGCGATGGCCCGCAAACAAATGACTAAAACCGATGCGCGACGAGGGATCCCGGTTTATGTGGCGCTCGGCCGCAAAGTGGCGGAAGAAGGCACCGGCACCGAACGCGCAGAAGCAGAACGCCAGGCTGTGGGCCGATGCCGCCAAGGTGACGCTGAGCGATCCCGCCGCGCCACGGCACCAAGACCTCCGCAACGTCGTAGTATTTTATCTCCATCGACGGAACAAACAACGTGCTCGATAAATCAGCCTCCCAGTCCTCCGCACCCGCACGTCCGGCCCGCTCGCAGGCTTTCGCATCGTCGAAGTCTGCCGGCATCGGGCCCTGGCCCGTTTGCCTGCATGATGCTCTGGCGGACATGGGCGCGGAGGTGGTCACGCTCGATCGCGTCGGCGCCAAGAAGAACCTGAAATCGGTGGCGGGGCGCGGACGAAAGGTCGTCGAAGCTCGATCTGAAGGACAAGGCCGCCGATCGCGCAGGTGCTCGACCTCCTGGCCAATGCCGACGCGCTGATCGAGGGCTTTCGGCCCGGCGTGATGGAGCGGCTCGGGCCTCGGGCCCGACGTCGTGCCTGGCGCGCAATCCGCGGCTGGTCTACGGCCGCATGACCGGCTGGGGCCAGGAGGGCCCGCTGGCGCAGGCGCGCCGGCCACGACATCAACTACATCGCGCTGACCGGCGCGCTGCACGCGATCGGCACCAAGGAGCAAGCCGGTGCCGCCGCTCAACCTGGTCGGCGATTTCGGCGGCGGCGCGCTGCTATCTGGTGGTCGGCGTGCTCGCCGGCGCTGTTGGAGGCGTCAAAGTCCGGCAAGGGACAGGTGGTCGATGCCGCGATGGTGCGACGGCGCGGCATCGCTGATGTCGATGTTCTTCGACATGGCCGCCGCCGGCCGGTGGATCGAGCAGCGCGAGCAGCAACTTCCTCGACGGCGGCGCGCATTTCTACGGCGTCTATGAATGCTCGCTGCGGCAAGTTCATCTCGATCGGCTCGATCGAGCCGCAGTTCTACGCTGCTGCGCCAGCATGCCAGGCCTTACCGACGCCGACTTCGACGCGCAGATGGATCGCAAGGCACTGGCCGGCGCTCAAGGAGAAGCTGGCGGATGTATTCAAGAGCAAGACCCGCGACGGACTGGTGCACGATCATGGAAGGCACCGACATCTGCTTCGCGCCGATCCTGACCATGGCGGAAGCGCCGAGCATCCGCACAATGCGGCGCGAGAGATTTTCGTCAACGCGCCACGGCGTGCACCAGCCCGCGCCGGCGCCGCGCTTCTCGCGCACGCCTCGGCGATCCGCGATGCCGGCAGCACGGCGGATATCGTCGGCCTGACGAGCGACTGGCAAGGCGTGGAAAGTAAAGTCGTAGCAGTGGGTCCAGCGGGACGCAGCACCGATCGTACCACGAAGCGGTGGGTCACGCCTTCGGCAGCCACCCGCTACGAGCATATTTACGCCGCGTCCTTCACTGTCGAGCACGCCGCGGCGGATCTGGTCTTCCTCGATCGATTCGAACAGCGCCTTGAAATTGCCTTCGCCGAAAGCCATCGTCGCCCTTGCGCTGGATGAACTCGAAGAAGATCGGCCCGATCGCGTTGGCCGAGAAAATCTGCAGCAGCACCTTGGTATGGCCGCCTTCGACCACGCCTTCGCCGTCGATCAGAATGCCGTCGCGCTGCAGCCGCGCGACGTCCTCGCCATGCTTCGGCAGGCGCGCGTCGATCTTCTCGAAATAGGTTTCGGGCGGCGCACGGCATGAACGGCAAGCCGTCGGCGCGCAGCGTCTCGACGGTGCGGTAGATGTCGCGCTGGCGCCGCAGGCGATGTGCTGGATGCCCTCGCCGCGATAGATGCGTGAGATATTCCTCGATCTGGCCGGGATCGCCGGCATCCTCGTTGATCAGGATCCGGATCTTGCCGTCGGGGCTGGTCAGCGCGCGCGAGAACAGGCCCGACGCGCGGCCCTTCGATATCGAAGAAGCGGATCTGGCGGAAGTTGAACAGTTTTTCGTAGAAGCCGGTCCAGACGTCCATGCGGCCGCGATGGACGTTGTGGGTGAGGTGATCGAGATAGAACAGCCCGGCGCCCTGCGGGCTGCGGGTTCTGTGCGCCCAGCCATTCGAACTCGGCGTCGTAGGCCGAGCCCTTGGCGCCGTAGCGGTCGACGAAATACAGCAGGCTGCCGCCGATGCCCTTGATGGCGGGAACGTCGAGCGTCTTCTGCGCGGCAGGAGTATCGGCGGGCTCCGCGCCGAGCGACAGCGCGCGTCGATAGGCCTGCTGTCGCATCGACCACGCGGAACGCCATCGACGGCGCGCACGGCCCGTGCGCGGCGACGAAATCGAAGCCGTGGGTGCCGGGCGCTTCGTTGACGAGATAATTGATGTCGCCCTGGCGATAGACCGTGATCTTCTTGGTCTTGTGGCGCGCGACCGGCGCATAGCCCATCAGCTTGAACAGCGCGTGCAGCTCTTCCGGCTTGCGGATGGGCGTATTCGACAAACTCAAACCATCGGTGCCCATCGGATTGTCGGCGCTGATCGGTGGCGGCCGGCGCGTCGTGCGGAAATGGACCCATGGCTGGATCTCCGTGATTTGATCGGCCAGGAGTATTCGGTCACACCGGGCGCAATGTGCATGCAAATGGCCAGGCATTGTCGGCTATAATCATGCACGGTTTGTGCATCAGTATAGGATATTTCACGCATGATCTCGGTTGACGCCTTCGACCTCAAGATGTTGGCCGCGCTGCAGGACGACGGCCGGCTGACCAACCAGCAGCTGGCCGATCGTCGTCGGCCTGTCGGCCTCGCAATGCTCGCGGCGGCGGATGCGGCTGGAGGAAGAGAAGGTGATCGCGGGCTATCACGCCGACCTCGCCAGCGAAGCGCTCGGCTTCAACCTGATCGCCTTCATCCACATCACGCTGGCGACCCATTCGCCCGACAACGCCAAACGGTTTCGCGCGCTGGTCAATCGCGTCGACGATATCCAGGAGGCCTATTCGCTCACCGGCGACGCCGACTATCTGTTGAAGGTCGTGCTGCGCGACCTGAAGAGCCTGTCCGATATCGTCAACAACGTGCTGATGCCGCACCAGAGCGTGGCGCATGTGCGCTCGTCGATCGTGCTGGATCGGCTGAAGGAGGCTCAAAGCTGCCGCTCAAGGAGTTGCGTCGGTAATCTGCAGATGGCCGAAATCGAGGATATTCGTCATTCGCGTTCGGCGCTTGATTTGCGATGATCCGCCTCGCATCAACCGCACGAGACGACCATGGCGCTGCAACTCCGGCCGAACTGCGAATATTGCGACAAGGACCTGCCGCCGAATGCTGACGGAAGCGCGGATCTGCTCCTACGAATGCACGTTCTGCGCGGACTGCGTCGAGAACAAGCTGCACAATGTCTGCCCGAACTGCGGCGGCGGCTTTGTGCGCGCGGCCGATCCGGCCTGCGACGGAATGGCGGCCCGGGTCTGTCGGTCGACGAAGCAGTCGCCGTCGGACAAGCGCGTGCATCTGAACTACAGCCTGGACGATGTCGCCGCGCATTCGGCGCGACTCAGGAATATTCCGCCGGAAGAGCGGTGAAGCTCCGCCGCCGTCATTGCGAGCGAGTAGCGACAATCACATTGACTTCACCTCGCGGGCGATGGATTGCTTCGTCGCTTCGCTCCTCGCAACGGCGGAGAGAATCATCGCTCGCCGCCACAATCGTCCCCTCGACCTCGCCAAAGCCGACGCGGTAGCCATCGCCCTGGCACCAGCCGCGCATGACCAGCAGATCGCCGTCTTCGAGAAACGTCGCTTGACGTGCCGCCGGCCAGCTCGACCGGCTCGGTGCCGTTCCAGCTGATTTCCAGCAGGCTGCCGCGCTGGTGCTTCTCCGGACCGCTGATGGTGCCGCTCCCTAGGAGATCGCCGACATTCATGGCGCAGCCGGATGAGGCGTGGTGCACCAGTTGCTGCACCGACGACCAGTACATGTATTTGAAATTGGTGCGGCAGATGATTGGCAGCCTCGTTCATTTGCGCCGCGCGCAAACCGACATCGAGCTGCATGATCGTAATTGTTCGGCTGCGCCTGCTGCAGGTAAGGCAGCGGCGCCGGATCCTGCGCCGGGCCGTGCAGCACGAAACGGCTCCAGCGCCTCGCGCGTGACGACCCACGGGCTGATCGAGGTCGCGAAACGCCTTGGCCTGGAACGGCCCGAGCGGCACATATTCCCACTGCTGGATGTCGCGCGCGCTCCAGTCGTTCAGACATGCACAAAGCCGAAGATCATCTCTTCCGCCTGCTGCTCGGTGAGCATCTCGCCCATCGCCGACGGCTGCCCGATCACGACGCCCATTTCGAGTTCGAAATCGAGCCGCTTGCATGGCCCGAAAGCTCGGCAACTCCGCCGTCGGCGGCTTCAGCTGGCCGCGCGGCCGGCGCACCTTGGTGCCGCTCACCACCACGGTCGAAGCGCGGCCGTTGTAACCGATCGGCATGTGCAGCCAGTTCGGCTGCAACGCGTTGTCCTTGCCGCGGAACATGACGCCGACATTGGTGGCATGCTCCTTCGACGAATAGAAATCGGTGTAGCCGGCGACCGCGATCGGCAGATGCAGTTTTGCATCCGCCATCGGCACCAGCGCGCGTCGCGTAACTCGTCATTATCGCGCAACTCCGGATGATCATGGCGCAACAATTCGCTGATCCGCGCCCGCGTGCGCGACCAGACCTTCGGCCCCAGCGCCATGAAGGGATTCAGCATCGGCGCTGCAAGAGACATCGCCGACATTCGAGTCGCCCGTCCTGTTCCAGTTCCCAAAGATCGAGCACGTAATCGCCGATCGCGACACCAACGCGCGCGGAGCCAATCCGTCCTTTGTCGAGAACACGCCGTAGGGCAGATTCTGGATCGGAAAGTCAGATGTGGCATCGACCTCGATGAAAGAGCGGAGGGTGGGATCGTTGGGATGGGGCACGTACATTTCATTCCGTTCCGTGTCGGTATATCGTCGACTCAACTCCGGATGAGTCCATGTCCGCGGAGCAGAGCAGCCGGATGGACTGCGTCCGGGAATCTCACATCCCGGGCTCATCGCTCGCGACGATGCCCTGGAATGACGGAGCTAGTCACGGCTTGTTCGGATCGAACCGCTTTTCCAAGGCCCTTCCAGCAATCCGCGTAATCGTCCTGCAGCGTCGAGGATTTCGCCGCGTGCGCGGTGATGCGCTGCGGGTACCGCGTCTCGAACATGAAGGCCATGGTGCCCGTCAGCTTGACCGGCTTCAGCTCGCGGATTGCTGGCGTGATCGAAGGCCTCGCGGTCCGGGCCGTGCGGCAGCATCATGTTGTGCAGGCTGATGCCGCCGGGCGTGAACCCTTGCGGCTTGGCATCGTAGACGCCGTAGATCCAGCCCCATGAACTCCGACATGATGTTCATGTGATACCATGGCGGGCGGAAGGTGTTCTCCGCCACCGCCCAGCGCTCCGGGAAAATGACGAAGTCGATGTTGGCGGTGCCCGCGGTCTCCGACGGCGACGTCAGCACCGTGAAGATCGACGGATCGGGATGATCGAAGCCGATCGCGCCGACCGGCGAGAAGGTCCGCAGATCGTATTTGTACGGCGCGTAATTGCCGTGCCACGCCACCACGTCGACCGGCGAATGCGGCAACGCTGGTCACGAACAGCGCGCCGCCCCATTTCACGAACAGTTCGGTCGGCGTGTCCTTGTCCTCATAGGCCGCGACCGGGGTGAGGAAGTCGCGCGAATTGGCGAGGCAATTGGCGCCGATCGGACCGCGCTCCGGCAGCGTGAAAGCGCCGCCGTAGTTCTCGCAGATATAGCCGCGCGCCGGACCGGATCGGAATCTCGACGCGGAATTTCACGCCGCGCGGGATCACCACGATCTCGCCGGGCTCGGCATCGATGCGGCCGAACTCGGTGACGAAGCGCAGATTGCCCTGCTGCGGCACGAACATCATCTCGCCGTCGGCATTGTAGAAATGCTGATCGACCATCGATTTGGTGATGAGATAGACATGCGCGGCCATGCCGGCTTGGGTGTTGGCGTCGCCCGCCGTGGTCATGGTCTGCACGCCCTGCAGGAAGGTCATGTCCTCCTTCGGGATCGGCGCCGGATCCCAGCGCAATTGCGCGATCGGCAATTCATATTCATGGCACGGCGCGGTGCGCCACAAGCCGGCATCGACCTTGGCGAAGCGCCCGGAATGCTTCACCGACGGCCGGATGCGATAGAGCCATGAGCGCTCATTGGCGCCGCGCGGCGCGGTGAAGGGCGAGCCGGAAAGCTGTTCGGCATAAAGCCCGTAGGCGCAGCGCTGCGGCGAGTTGCGCCGATCGGCAGCGCGCCGGGCAGGCGCCTCGGTCTCAAAGCTGTTGCCGAAGCCGGACATGTAGCCCGGCGTGATGTTGGCGGAGCTCCGGCGAGATCGCGTCAGGCGAGGTGTTGATATTCATGGTCATCCTCCTCCTTGCAGGGCGGCCCACATTTCCTGGTCGCGCTTGTCGGTCCAGATCACGGGATCGTCGATCCCCGAAGCCTCGTCGAACGCGCGCGAGACGTTGAACGGCAGAGCAGTGCTCGTAGATCGCAAAGCTCGAAAATTTCGGATCCATCACCTCGCGCGTCGCCGCCATCGTCTCCTTGAGGTTGCGGCCCTTGGCGACCGACGGTTTCGGCCGCGCCGTAAAGCGTGGTGACGAAATCGCGCGTCATCGCGATCGCGTCGCGCCCGGTCGCCAAGCCCTTCAGCGCATCGCCGCGCCCCGGCGCGATCGCCTTGGGATTGAAGGCGCGGATTTCGTTCAGCGTCATCGGCCATTCGCGCAAATGCGCATCGCCGCAATAGCAGGCCGAGTGGTATTCGATCAGGTCGCCGGAGAACATCACTTCGGCATCCGGCACCCAGGCCGACGATATCGCCGGAGGTGTGCCCGGCGCCGAGCTGCATCAGCCGCACTTCGCGTTTTCCGAGATAGATCGACATCTCGCCTTCGAAGGTCAGCGTCGGCCAGGTCAGGCCGGGAATGCTCTGGGCATCCTGGAACAGGCGCGGAAAGCGGCCGTATTCGGAATCCCAATCCTGCTGGCCGCGCTCCTCGATCAGCCGATGGGTTTCCGCCGACGCGACGATCGCCCTGCGCCTTGTAGGCCGAAGCGCCGAGCACGCGCACGGCATGATAGTGCGACAGCACGACATATTTGATCGGCTTGTCGGTGACGGTGCGCACCCGCTCGATCACCTTGTTGGCCATCGCCGGCGTCGCCTGCGCGTCGAACACGATGCAGCCGTCGTCGCCGACGATGACGGCGGAGTTCGGATCGCCCTCGGCGGTGAAGGCATAGAGATCGGTGCCGATCTCGGAGAAGGTGATTTTCTTCTCCGCCATGTCGGTGGTGGACGCGAAACCTTTGGCCATCAATTCAATCCTTGCCTTCGTTCGTTATTGTTGTTGCTGCTGTTGCTGCTGCTGGCTGGCATCCAGCATCCGCCGCTTGGCGCAGCGCGATCGCCTCGCGCAGCACCGTCGATGATCGCCGATATGATTGGCGAGGACCAGCACCAGCGCAGCATCGAGATCGGCGCTCTTGCGCCTCGCTCAGCCCGCGATGCGCCTCGACGATGGCGCGGAAGGCGTCGTCGGGCTTGGCGAAATTCGAGCTGGTCGACAGCGCCATGATCGAATCCTCAGTTGAGACCGGCGGCGCGCGCCAGCGCGGCGTCGAGCGCCGGCCGTCGTCGGATGCCGGAAGCGCGCGGCGACATAGCCGTCGGGCCGCAACAGATAGGCGGTGCCGGGTTCGGCGTCGTAGCGCGCCGCAGCGACCCTGCTGGAATCGGCAAGGCCGTCGTCGCCGCCGATGCGGATCGCGCCGACGCCATCGGGCGCATCGACCGCCGCGCCATTGCCAAACTCCAGCAGCGTGAACCGCGTTCCCGCCTTGATAAAGGCTTCGGTCAGGAACATCGAGCTGCGCCGCGCGTCGGCGATCGGCGCGTCCGGCATCGACGCGCCGGGCCGCGGGCCGCCGCGCCAGGCATCGCAATCGGCGGTCGACAGCGGCGTGTCATAGATCGACGGCACCGACAGCCGCCCGCCATTGACCATGCGCTTGCCGAATTCGGTTTCCTTGGCCAGCGACAGCACCGCCTTGCGCAGCCGCGCCTCCTGGTGCGGAGCCGGGCGCCATGAAATCGGTCGAGCGGGTCGATTCGCGGATGTTCTCGTCCGCCGCCGCGCTGCGCTCGATGTGATAGCTCTCGAGCAAGCGTCTCCGGCGACGTGCCGCGCAGCACGCGATCGAGTTTCCAGGCGAGATTCTCGGCGTCCTCGAGCCCCGAATTGGCGCCGCGCGCGCCGAACGGCGAAACCTGGTGCGCGGCATCGCCGGCAAAGATCACGCGGCCGTGGATGAATCCTGTCCATCCGCCGGCACTGGAATTTGTAGAGCGAGATCCATTCGAAATCGAACTTGTCGTGCCCGAGCATGCGCGCGATCCGCGGCCGCACATTTTCCGGCAGCTTCTCGACCGCGGGATCCGCATACCGGATGAGCTGCAGGTCGATGCGCCAGATGTCGTCCGGCTGCTTGTGCAACAGCGCGGACCGTCCGGCGTGGAACGGCGGATCGAACCAGAACCAGCGCTCGGTCGGAAATTCCGCCGTCATCTTGACGTCGGCGATCAGGAACTGATCCTCGAACACCTGGCCGGCGAACTCCGCACCGACCATTTGCCGCAACGACGAGCGGGCGCCGTCGCAGGCGACGACATAGGTCGCGCGCAGCCGGTAGGGTCCGTCAGGCGTCTCGATGCGTCAGCACCGACATGGTCGTTGCGCTGCTCGAGCCCGATCACCTTGTTGCGCCAGCGCAGGTCGATCGCAGCGAGCTCCTGCACGCGGTCCACCAGATAGGCTTCGGCATAGAATTGCTGCAGGTTGATGAAGGCGGGCCGCTTGTGGCCCTCCTCCGGCAGCAGATTGAACTGGTAGAGCTGCGATGTCGCCGTGAAAGATCTTGCCGACGCTCCACACCACGCCCTTGTCGACCATGCGCTGGCCGACGCCGAGCCGGTCCCAGAATTCCAGCGAGCGTTTGGAGAAGCAGATCGCGCGCGAGCCCTCGCCGATCCGGTCGGCATCGTCGAGCAGCACGACGCGACTGGCCGCGCTGCGCCAGGTCGATCGCAAGCGACAGCCCGACCGGCCCGGCGCCGACCACGACGACGGGATGTTCGGCCACGTCAGCGCCGCTCCGATCCTGATCGGGGTGGCGGCGATAGCCGAACTGGGTTCTGGTCTGCGCCATGCGTCAAACGTTGCTCTGGCCAGGCGGCGGATGCTCGCTAAGATTAGTCGCATCTGCAACCATCTAAACCCGCGACGGCCTCGGCGTCAACTCAAATTGGAGCGATTTTGGCCAAAGGCGTCTTCAGGCGCGAGCATGCCCGGACGCGATCCGAGCCGGTCGCGCGCTGCGATGACGACAAAGCCGCGCCGCAAAAAAGGCTGCAGCTCGATCTGTTCCAGATTCGTGCCGTTCCGGCTCGAACCGGCTGGCGGCCGAGGTCGAGTCCTGCGCTGTCGGCCGAGTATCAGGCGCGTTACGGGCTGGACATTCCGGAATGGCGCGTGCTGGCGACGCTCGGCTTCCGCAACGACGCCTGCAGCGCGCAATACATCGCCGCATTGCACCCGCACCCACAAATCGCACCATCAGCCGCGCGGTCACCGCGCTGATGAAGCGGCAGACTGATCGAGCGCGTCGAGAACGAAGACGACCGCCGCGAATTCCGCCTGCGCCTGACCCGCAAGGGCAAGGCGCTGTACGAGGAACTGATCCCGCGCCTGCTGCGCAAGGAGCAGGAAATCCTGTCCTGCCTGTCCGCGCAGGAGCGCAAGGATTCTGCGCTGCATGCTCGGCAAGATCGAGACAGAGTCTCGCAGATCTGGTGCAGACCAGCCAAGGAGGCGACAGCGAAGGACTGTCGAGGGCGCTCACTTGCAGTCCAGATGCGCTACGCGATGCACCGGATTGACGGACTAGGTGCATGACAGGGTAGTCCGATCGATATGCTTGCGCGATCACCGGAAAATAACCATACCCGATCCGGCATCGATCGCTTCCTGCAAAATCGTGCCGATCAGCTCCGCGCCGCCGGATCGCAATGCCGGCGTCCGCAGGCGAGTCCAGCGCATAGGACAGGTCCTTCAGCGCATATCCGGTCGAGAACGTCGCTTCCGGAAAATGCCCGGCACGATCGCCTTCATGCCGTGATTGCGCAGCGCAAAGCTGTCCGCAGAGCCCTTCGACGGCGTATCGAGCAGGCAGCATCGGATCGACGCCGTTGTGCTTCGGCAGCGCGACCGCCTTCGGACAGCGCGTTGACGGTTTCGAACAGCACCATGTTGTTGAGGATCTTGGTCACCTGCCCGGCGCCGACATCGCCGCAATGGGTGACGTCGGTGGCAAAGCAGCGGATCAAAGGCTCGATCGCGGCGATAAATGCTGCGGGCGATGCGCCGACCATGACGCTGAGCGTGCCGTCCTGCGCCGCCTGGCGCGTGCGCGCGATCGGCGCATCGGCCCAGGCGGCGCCTTGGCCTGCAACTGTCTCGCGAAATCGCGGGTCTGGCTGACCGACGAGGTGCCGAGATCGACGACGACCTGGCCGTTGCGGATATTGTTTCAGGATGCCGTCGCCCTCGAACACCGCGCGCACATGCTTCGCGCTGGGCAGGCACAGGAACACGATGATCGCTCTGCTGACGACATCGGCAACCGACGCCGCGACCTCGGCGCCGTCGGCGACGCAGCCGCGCCAGCGGCTCCGGCGCGAGATCGAACGCGCAGCACGCGCGCGCCGCTCTTCTTCACGACGATTGCGGCAGATCGGCTCGCCCATCACGCCGAGGCCGATGAAGCCGATGTCTTGTACTCCGACATTCTTCGGTTCTCGACGCTATTACTTCACGAACGAGCGCGACGGCGGCAAGATGCAGCGCAAAGGCATCGACCTTCGTCGCTGGCGCGCGGATAGATCTCGGTCACGATCGGATCGTGGCCGGGAATGACGCGGTCGCGGATGGCCGGCCAGCCGCTGCGACGATCTCCCAGCCCTCGAACATGTCGCCGACATTGTAGACGATCGGAAACGGGCTGCGGCGATGCATGTTGCGCGTAATAGTGCGCGGCGTCCGACGCCAGCACCACCGGGCCCGCGCGCGGTCTCGACCCGCACCACCTGCAGGCCGTCGGAATGGCCGCCGACGCGATGCACGCGTCACGCCCGGCGCGACCTCGCCGTCGCCGGCGTGAAAGGTGACGCGCTCGCTGAAGACATGGCGGACCATCAGCGTGACATGCTCGACCGAAAACGGATGCCGCAGCAGGCCGTGGCACATGCAGCGCCCGGTGGCGTAGCTCATCTCGCGGTCCTGCAGATGAAACCGCGCATTGGGAAAGCGGTCGAGATTGCCGGCGTGGTCGTAATGCAGATGGGTGACGATGACGTCGCGGATCGTCGTCGGCGTTGACGCCAAAGCGCGCCAGCGCATCGACCGGATTGAGCGTCAGCTTGCGGCTGCGCGCCTTGCGCCTCCTCGGCGTTGAAGCCGGTATCGACCAGGATATCGCGGCCGCCGCCTCGGATCAGCCAGACGAAGTAATCGAGGTCCTGCGCCGTGGTCTCGTGCGGATCGGGCAGCGAGGTAAGTTCAGATGGGGGTGCGCGGCGACATCGTCGCATAGCGCAGCGCGTAGATTTCGTAGGCGTTTCCCATCGGTGTCACTTTTCTTCTTGGTTGCGCGATTGGCCGATGTCGCACCAAGCCATCGTCATCCGCAAAGGTCAAACCGCGCCAGCGCATGACGGCCGCATGACGAGTGCGATGCTCAATGTGAGACGGATCACATTGATCCGGCTGCAGTGTCCGGCCGGCGGAACTCGAACCTCCGCGCGGCTGATCGCCGAGCGCGCATCTATTCCCGCGTCGCGCTGACAGCGCTGTCATCGCGGTGAGTTGTCGCAATTAACGACGACTTCGCAAGCGGTTGACGGCCTGCGAGGCCGGTTTGATAATGCGGTTTGCGTAGAGTAAGGTCGCCGCGGCGCAAGCTGGGATCGGCGCCTCTGTTGGCTGGACTGCCGTCGATTATGAAAATCCGCCTCGCATTGCTTGCTGACTCTTGATTTTGTCGGTCGCGTCGACTGCCCCCTCGTCGCTGCGGGCGACGGCGAGCGGTTTGCGCTCGTGATCGGCAACGCCAAATATCCGGACGCCGAAGCGCCGCTGAAGGAGCCGATCAACGACGCCCGCGACGTCGCCGACGAACTCAAGCGCGACGGCTTCAGCGTCGAGATCGGCGAGAACCTGACCGGCGACGCGATGCGCCGCGCCTTCGAGCAAGCTCTACGCGCACGCATCAAGCCGGGCTCGGTCGCGCTGATTTTCTTCAGCGGGTTCGGCGTCCAGTCCAGCCGCCAGAGCTACATGATCCCGGTCGATGCGCAGATCTGGACCGAAGCCGGATGTTCGCCGCGATGGCTTCAGCCTGCGAGACGGTGCTGGGCGAAATCAACAGCCGCGGCGCCGGCGTCAAGATCGCGCTGATCGACGCCTCCAGGCGCAATCCCATTCGAGCGCCGGTTCCGCAGCTTTTCCGCCGGCCTCGCGCCGGTCATCGCGCCGAACGGCACGCTGGTGATGTATTCGGCGGCGCTCTCCTCCGGTCATCTCGCGACAATGGCGGCGATCACAGCCTGTTCGTGCGGGAACTGCTCAAGGAAATCCGCGTTCCCGACCTGATGGCCGAAGAAACGCTGAACCGGACCCGCGTCGGCGTCACCCGCGCCTCGCGCAGCGAGCAGGTGCCGTGGATTTCGTCGTCGCTGGCTGAGGATTTCTCGTTCATCCGGGCGGTCCGGGCTCGCGGCCCTCCCCGCCACCGCCCGCGCCGCGGTCGCAGCCGGCTGCCGCCCCGCCGCTGCACCGTCGCCGGCACCGCCGCCGCCTCCGCGCGCTGACCCTGCCTCCGCGCCAGCCGACCGCGCACAGAGCCAGTCGAACGCCCGCGAGTCCGATACCGCCACCGCGCGACAAGCCGGTCCGACAAGCCGCATCCGACACCGCCGCCGACGGCAGCCACGGCGATGGCGCTGGCCGACGACCCGACCATCAAAAGCCTGACCGCACAAGCTCAACGACAATCCCGACGATGCCGGCGCGCTGTACCGGCGCGGACAGGTCTATGCCAGCAAGGGCGCCTACGACCTCGCCATCAAGGACTTCGACACCTCGCTGCGGCTGAACCCCAAGGACGTCGAAGCCTACAACAACCGCTGCTGGGCCCGCACCGTGATCGGCGACCTGCAGGCGGCGCTGAAGGATTGCAACGAGGCGCTTGCGGCTGCGCCCGAATTTCGTCGACGCGCTCGACAGCCGCGGGCTCGTCAACCTGAAGAGCGGGCAGACCAAGAACGCGATCGCCGATTTTGACGCCGCGCTGAAGATCAATCCGCGACTGACCTCGTCGCTGTACGGCCGCGGCCTTGCCAAGAAGCGCAACGGCTCGGTTTCGGAGGGCGATCTGGATATCGCCAACGCCAAGGCGATGGATCCGAATATTGTCAAGGAATTCGCCGATTACGGGGTGCAGTGACGATCAATTTGAGCTGAAGCGCCGGCGCTTCGCTCGAACCCGCGGGCGGGCGCCAGAGACTAAACGGGAAGGCGACCGACGCCGTGACCGATCGGTCCGGCGGCTCATTTGCGAATTCGATTTGGGAACCGCGCGGACGCGCGCAGGAGGGACTGGCAATGTCGAAGATGCTCTGGAAGCAGAAATCTCTGACCGCGATCGCTTTCGATCGTGACGATCGGCGCCGCGCTTTCGTTCGGCATGGCAAAGGCCGTCGCCGCCGATGACGATGTCACCGAGGACCAGATCGTCCGGGCGCTGGCGCCGGCAAAGAAGCCGCTGACCACGCGGCCTGTCGGTCGGTCCGCAGCGGCCGATCCGGCAGCGGCCGCCGCCGAAGGCAAGTTCGTCCAGACCATCCGCGGCCGGTCGACGCGTTCGCTCTCGGTCAGCGAGCGCGAAGAGATCGCCGCCATCGTCAAGGACAAGCCGAAGATCGATCTGGAAATCACCTTCGACTACAACTCGGCCGATATCAGCGCGAAATCGCTGCCCTCGGTGCAGGCGCTCGGACGCGCGCTGACCAATCCCGACCTGAAGGGCTCGACCTTCGTGGTCGCCGGCCATCACCGATGCGGCCGGCGGCGAGGCTATAACCAGGACCTGTCCGAGCGGCGCGCCGACGCTGATCAAGCGCTATCTGGTCGACAAATACGGCATCAACGGCACCGACCTCGTGACCGTCGGATACGGCGAGCAAGCTCAAGGACCCGAACCAGCCGATGCGCGGAAGTCAACCGCCGCGTGCAGGTCGTCAACATGGAAAACAAGACCACCGCGTCCAAGTAAGCGGCCAGGCTCGTGCCCGCGTGTCTGCGCGCCGGAAGCGCGTCGCTCCGATGCCGGCCTCGTGCACGGCCGCTAGCATTTATCTCGGACACGCAGCAGGAAGACGTGGATGCCGGCGACACGCGATCCGAGCCATCGCACGCAGTTGCGGGACAGGAATGGTTCTGGTCGCTAAGCGCCTCGATCGACTATGATCGAGCGCTCGCCGACCATCGTCCCACGGCTCTCGGTCTGGATTGATCCGGCGATGATGCTCTCCCGAATATCTCAAGCCTGCGCTCCGGAGTGGTCGTTCGTGGTCGCGCTCGGGGGCGGATATTACTGGTTCGAGCACCGCTCCACGCACCGAGGAGAAGGAAACGCCGGGCAACGCCGCTCGTCATCGTGACCAAAACCACCAATGCCTGCTTTCTCCGACATGGTGCGGGTCACCGGCTTCATCGTGCCGCGCCGCGAAGCCGTGGTCGGCGTCGACCAGGAAGGCTCAAAGGTCACCGATCTGCTGCGTCCGCGAAGGCGACACGGTCACCGACAATCAGGAACTGGCGCGGCTGACCCCGCCGCCGCAGCAGCCGGCGGCCAGCAGCGGCGGCAGGTCCGCGCCGACCTCGCTGCGCGCGCCGGCGGCCGGCCTCGTCACCGAGGTCAGGACCATCGTCGGCGCGCCGGCCTCGCCGCAGGCCGGCCCGATGTTCCGGATTTCCGTCAACAACGAGATCGAGCTCGATGCCGAAGTGCCGGCGATCCACATGCTGAAACTCAATCCCGGGCGCGACGGTGCGGATCAGCCGCGACGATGCGCCCGATCTGGTCGGACGCGTCCGGCTGGTTGTCGCCGCAAATCGACCGCACCACCCAGCTCGGCCGTGTCAGGATTTCGCTGACCAACAATCCGTCGCTCAAGGTCGGCATGTTCGCCCGCGCCAGCATCGACGCCAAGCGCAGTTGCGGCGTCGCGGTTCCACGCACCGCCATTGACCATCTGACCGTTCAGGTGGTCAGAGGCAATACGATCGAGACGCGGAAGGTCCGGGTCGGGCTGGTCGTCCGACACCTCGACGGAAATCCTTGAAGGCCTCGACGTCGGCGAAATCGTCGTGGCCGATGCTGGCACCTCGCTGCATGACGGCGACCAGATCAAGACCATGTTCGCCGAGGAACTCGATCGACACGCGGGTACGCTGATGGCTTTGAATATCTCGGCATGGTCGATCCGAAACCCGCTTCCGTCGATCGTCTTTTCGATCATCCTGCTGGTGCTGCGGCTGGGTCAGCTTCACCAAGCTCGCGGTGACGCGGCTGCCGAGCGCCGACATCCCGGTGATCTCGGTCGCGGTCTCGCAATTCGGCGCCGGCGCCCGTCCGAGCTTGAATCGCAGGTCACCAAGACCATCGAAGACGGCGTCTCCGGCGTCGAGGGCGTGCGGCACATTTCATCGTCGATCACCGACGGCCTGTCGCGTGACCACGATCCAGTTCGCGCTCGAGACCAACACCGACCGCGCGCTGAACGACGTCAAGGACGCCGTCACCCGCGTGCCGCGCCAACCTGCCGCAGAACGTCAACGAGCCGCTGATCCAGCGCGTCGACGTCATCGGCCTGCCGATCGTCACCTATGCCGCGATCTCGCCCGGCAAGACGCCGGAGCAGCTGTCCTACTTCGTCGACGACGTCGTCAAACGCGCGCTGCAGGGCGTGCGCAGCGTCGCCCAGGTCGAGCGCATCGGCGGTGTCGAGCGCGAGATTCTGGTCTCGCTCGATCCCGACCGGCTGCAGGCCGCAGGGCTGACCGCCGTCAATGTCAGCCAGAGCCTGCGCGGCACCAATGTCGACCTCGCCGGCGGCCGCGCCGAGATCGGCAAGAACGACCAGGCGATCCGCACGCTGGCCGGCGCCAAGACGCTGAACGAGCTCGCCGGCACCATGATCCCGCTGTTCGGCGGCGGCGAGGTGCGGCTCGACGATCTCGGCACCGTCACCGACACCATCGCCGACCGCCGCACCTTCGCCCGCTTCAACGGCGAGCCGGTGGTGGCGCTCGGCATCAAGCGCTCCAAGGGCGCCAGCGACGTGGTGGTCGCCGCCGCCGTGCAGAAGCGCATCGACGCGCTGAAGGTCGCCTATCCCGACGTCGACCTGAAACTGATCGACACCTCGGTCGATTTCACCAAGGGCAATTACGAAGCCGCGATCTCGACGCTTGTTCGAGGGCGCCATCCTCGCCGTCATCATCGTGCTGTTGTTCCTGCGCGACATCCGCGCCACCATCATCGCCGCGATCTCGCTGCCGCTGTCGATCTTCCCGGCGTTCTGGGCGATGGACCTGCTCGGCTTCTCGCTCAACCTGGTCTCCTTCCTCGCCATCACGCTGTCGACCGGTATTCTGGTCGACGACGCCATCGTCGAGATCGAGAACATCGTGCGCCACATGCGCATGGGCAAGTCGCCCTATCGCGCCGCGCTCGAAGCCGCCGACGAAATCGGCCTCGCCGTGATCGCGATCTCGCTGACCATCATCGCGATCTTCGCGCCGGCAAGCTTCATGTCCGGCATCGCCGGGCAGTTCTTCAAGCAGTTCGGCATCACGGTGTCGGTGCAGGTGTTCTTCTCGCTGCTGGCCGCGCGCTTCGTCACGCCGGTGCTGGCCGCCTACTTCCTGAAGGATCATCCGCACGACGACCCGCCGCCCGGGCGCATCCTGCAGAGCCTACACCAAGCTCGTGACCTGGTCGGTGAAGCACTATTTCATCACCGTGCTGATCGGCTTCGGCATCTTCGCCGCCTCGATCTGGAGCATCACGCTGCTGCCGCAAGGCTTCCTGCCGGCGCAGGACACCGCGCGCTCGCTGCTGGCGATGGAGCTGCCGCCGGGCACGCAGCTCGCCTTCACCGAGAAGGTCACCGAAGAAATCGTCGCGCGCTTGCGCAAGCGGCCGGAGGTCAAGAGCGTGTTCGTCGACGGCGGCCGGGTGCCGCCGGGCACGCTCGAAGTGCGCGCGCGCCGCGCTGATCATCAACTACACGCCGAAGACCGATCGCAAGATCACCCAGCGCCAGCTCGAACTCGAGATCAGCAACGAACTCGAAAACGTTCCCGATATCCGCTTCTGGTTCCTCGACGAAAACGGCCTGCGCGCGATCTCGCTGGTCGTGACCGGCGTCGACAGCAACATCGTCAGCAACGTCGCCAGCGAACTGGCGACCCAGATGAAGCGGATTCCGATCATCGCCAACGTGATCTCGGAAACCTCGCTCGACCGGCCCGAACTGCGCGATCCGGCCGCGCGCGGAACTGGCGGCGCGGCTCGGCGTCTCCACCGAAAGCCTGTCGCAGACCATCCGCGTCGCCACCATCGGCGACGTCGGCTCCGGCGCTGGCGAAATTCGACGCCGGCGACCGCCAGGTGCCGATCCGCGTCCAGCTCGAGGACGATGCGCGCGCGGCGACCTGCAGATGCTGCGAGCAGTTGCGGGTGCCGCTCGGCCAGCGCGGCGAAGCGCGGCGGCGTGCCGCTGTCGGTGGTCGCCGACATCCAGCTCGACCAGGGCCCGACCAGCATCAACCGCTACGACCGCGAGCGGCAGGCCACGGTCGCCGCCGACCTCGTCGGCAACGCCGCGCTCGGCGACGCCACCAAGAAGATCTACGACCTGCCGGTCATGAAGAGCCTCGCCGAAGGGCGTCAAGGTCGAGCCCGTCGGGCGACGCCGAAAGCCTCAACGAACTGTCGGAAGGCTTCGCCACCGCGATCACCGCCGGCCTGATGATGGTCTATGCCGGTGCTGGTGCTGCTGTTCGGCACCTTCCTGCAGCCGATCACCATCCTGTTCTCGCTGCCGCTCTCGATCGGCGGCGCGATCGCGCGCGTTGCTGCTGACCGGCAAGCAGCTGACCACGCCGGTGTGGATCGGCATCCTGATGCTGATGGGCATCGTCACCAAGAACGCCATCATGCTGGTGGAATTCGCGGTCGAAGCGATCCGCGAAGGCAAGCACGCGCGACGTCGCGATCATCGACGCCGGCATGAAGCGCGCCGCCCGATCGTGATGACCACGATCGCGATGGCGGCCGGCATGATGCCATCGGCGCTGGCGTTCGGCGCCGGCGGCGAATTCCGCTCGCCGATGGCGCTCGCCGTGATCGGCGGCCTGCTGTTCTCGACCGTGCTGTCGCTGGTGTTCGTGCCGGCGATGTTCATGATGATGGACGACATCGGCGCCCTGATCTGGCGCTTCGGCAAGAAGCTGATCGTCTCGCATGGCGAGAACGAGCGCCGCCGAGCGGATCATCACGGCGAACCGCCGGCCAAGGGTCCGCCCGCGCCACCCCCGCCGCCCGCAATGGCGTCGCCGCGCGGCGGAGTGAGGCTCGCCCATCGCGGCGTCGACACAAAAGCAAACCCCCGCCGACCGCGAGGGCAGCAGGGGTTTGCAGGTGGATGGCGTGAGGCTAGCGGCATGGCCAGGTGTCACCCCAAGGACCCGCGCAAAGGCATCAAAGCCTCCACGATTGAAGTTCCGCAGGCACGTCTTGTCGAGCAATCGAGCCGCTGTTGAAATGGGCACAACGGCGCAGCGAAAGTTCTTCCTAGCGTCAGGGCAGGAAGATGCTCTGCTACTCGTTCCGTCGCCACCGCCGTCAGCTTGGTCATGTTCTGCAGCAGGATGCGTCCGCGCTGCAGGTCCAGAATGCCGTCCTTGCGCCAGAGCTGCAGCTGGCGGTTGACGCTTTCGCGGGCGGCGCCGACGAAGACGCCGAGCTGCTCCTGCGAGATGTGCACCTCGGACCGAAATCGGAGGCCAGCGCGCAGAGCCGGCGGCGCCAGCCGCACCGGCAGCGGCTGCAGCACGGATTCCTCCATCCGCTCGCTCATGCCAGCGGATGCGCTGGCACAGCAGCTTGATCAGCTTGATCGCGACCTTGCGGCTCGCGCTCGAGGAAGGCCAGAAAATCCTCGCGCCGCAGCACGAACAATTCGCTCGGCTCGCCGGCGGTCGCATCCGCGGTGCGGTTCTGGCCGTCGAGCACCGCGACCTCGCCGAAGAGATCGCCGGGGCCCATGAAATTCAGCGTCAGCCGGCTGCCGTCGGAGGCGCCGGTCTCGATCCGGATCTGGCCGCGGCGGACCCCGAACAGGGCATCGCCGGGATCGCCCTTCTGGAACAGAACCTCGCCGACGCCGAGCTGCTGGGTGTGGCAGAGGCCGGCGATCCGCTGCAGTTCGTCGGCGCCGAGATCCGCGAACATCGGATTCATCTTCAAAATGACCGCAAATTCGGCCTGTTTGCTCATTGTAGTGCCTTCCCAAATCGTCCGACGCTGGCCCGGCAACGGGCTGGTGACAAGATTCAGTCCCGTGGAAGTGTGCCATAAGTCACATAACTTTGCAGCAACCCCGGATTATTTTTGGCCGGCTTTGAGCAGCTTCCCGTTTCCGGGATAAGCTTGGATAACGGCTGCGCCGCGCTAGGCGTGGCTGAAATGGATGCCGCTTGCGCGGTCTGGAATGTCGAAATGAGAGCACTGAAAATCGCCGGCGCCGCCATCGCCGCCGTGATCGTCGTCATCGCGCTGCTGCTGATCGATCGGCATCCCCTCCGGCTTCCTGACGTCGGCGATCGAGGAGCCGGGTCGAGCGCGAGACCGGCTACCGGCTCGACGATCAACGGCGCCGACCAAGATCGGCTATCTGGCCGTCGCTCAACGTCACGCTGAACGACATCGCGCTGCAGGACCCGAAGGACCGCGACATCAACAACCGCCTGACCGTCGGCCAGCATCCAGGCCGACGTGACGCTGGCGAGCGTGTGGTCCGGCCGGCCGCGAGATCACCGAACTCGCTGATCGTGCGCCCGGTTGCTGAACCGTGCCGCTGCTGCGCGAGCGCGAGGCGCAGGCCAATCGACCGCCGAGGCGCAACCTCCACCGGCGATGCGTGCCGGCAATGCGCTCGCGATCGAGCATGTCAGCGTCACCGGCGGCACGGTGGTGTTCTCCAATCTGCGCGACCGCGTCGAGAACCGCATCGAGGGCATCAACGCCGACGCCACCATCGGCAGCCGACCGCAAGATCACGGTCACGGGCAGTGCGCGCGCCGCCGAGCAACCGCTGAAATTCGAGATCAAGGCGACCGCGCCGCGCCGCCGCTGGAGCGGCAGAACATCCCGGCCGAATTCATGATCGATGCGCCCGGCCTGCTGCAGGCGCCGCTGTCGGCCAAGGCCGAGGTGCGGCTCAACGGCTCGGTCGTGATGATCAACGGCCTCACCGGCACGCTCGGCGACGGCGCGTTCAACGGCTGGGCCTCGGTCGATGTCGCGAGCAAGCCGCTGGTGAAGCTCGATCTCGACTTCCAGCGGCTTGACGGTCGCGATGTCGCACGGCGCCGCACCGCAGGTCGCGGCGTCGCAGCCCTGGAGCAATGCCTCGATCGACCTCAACGGGCTGAACTATGTCGACGCGCAGGCGCAGAATCTCCGCCGCCGAGCTCAACATCGGCGACGGCGCGTTTCGCGCCGGCTGCGATCGATGCCACGCTCGCCAGCGGCGTGCTGAGGGCGCAGCTTCGCCAATCTCGGCGCCTATGGCGGCCAGGCCAACGGCGAGCTCATCGATCGATGCGTCGACCGGCAATCCGACGTCTACGCGCTGCAGCAGCGATCTCGTCGGCGTGCGCGCGTTGCCGCTGCTGCAGAGCGTGGCCGATTTCGACAAGCTCGACGGCAAGATGCAGGCGAAGATCGGCGTGCGCTCCACCGGCAACAGCCAGCGCGCCATCATGTCGAACCTCGGCGGCACCGGTGTTCGCGGTATTCCAGGACGGCGCGATCCGCGGCCTCAACGTCGCGCAGATGATCCGCTCGCTGACCGCCAGGCACGCTGTCGGGATGGCAGGAGGGCGAGGCAGCAGGCCACCGACCTCAGCGCAGCTCTCGGCCTCGTTCCAAGATCGACGAAGGGTCAGGCGCACGACCACCGATCTCAACCTGGTCGGCCCGCTGGTGAAGATGACCGGCGCCGGCACCATCGACCTCGGCACCAAGCAGATCGGCGTTCCGCGTCGAGCCGAAGCTCGTGATGACCACCGAAGGCCAGGGCCGCGCCGGCGATCCGGTCGGGCTCGGCATTCCCGTGATGATCGAGGGCCCGTGGGCCGAGCCGCGCATCTATCCGGAGATGCAGGGCATTCTCGACAATCCCGACGCCGCCTATGCCAAGCTGAAGGAGATGGGCAAGGGCCTGTTCGGGCCTGACGGCGCTGGCTCGGCGGCTTGAGCGGGCTGCTCGGCGGCGGCCAGAGCGGCGCCGGCACTCGCGGCGGCGGTGCGACAGCAAGGCGACAGCGCCAACGGCCAGACCGGCTCGGCGGCCAGCTCGGCGAGACCATCGGCAACCTGCTGCAGCAGGGCTTGAACGGGCGGCCTTGGCCAGAGCGGCGCGGCGCGGCCGGCCAGCCGGCAGCCGCGCCCGAGCCAGCGGCCGCAGCCTCGTCCCGGCCCGGAGCCGCCGCTGCCCAGCCGGCGCCGCGCCGCGCCGGCCCAGCGAGCGCCGAGCAGCACGGACAGCCAGCCGATGAACGAGGTGCTGCGGCAGCTGTTCAACCGCTGAGCTGCCGCGCAGTCTAACCGACTCGCCCACAATCGGGGCGTAACCATGCCTGACGAAGCCGGTCCTGCCCGCATCCAGGCTAAACAGCCGGCCCTTGAGCATGCCGGCTGCCGAGGCTGGACACTGCCGCATCGCGCGCTCGATATGGCCACCGCGCGATGCGCGCTGCCCTGTCTTTGGCGAGAAGGCGCGCCTGAGGGTCTGGATGAACGAGGTCAAGGACAAAGTCTGGTTCCTGCGCGGAGGCCTGTTCGCCAAATACGTCGTCGCGCTGGTCGGGCCTCGTCGTGTTCGTGCTCGCGGTCAACGGCGCGATGGAAACCTGGATCAGCTACCGCGGCATCAAGACCACGCTGACGCGACGCGATGGGCGAGAAGGCCGAGGCGACCGCGCGAGCGCATCGAGCAGTCGATGTCCGACCTGGAGCGGCAGATCAGCTGGGTCACCCGCGCCTCCTCGACGCACCACCGAGCAGCGCCGCGCCGACTACGCCCAGCTGCTGAACCAGGTGCCGGCGGTCAACCAGCTGTCCCAGCTCAACGGCCAGGGCCGCGAGCAGCTGCGGCTGTCGCGCGCAGACCGTCTCGGTCGGCAGCGACGCCGATTTCTCCCGCGACGTCAGCTTCACCGAGACGCTCGCCGCGCGGCGTCAGCTTCGCCGCCGGCCTATTTCCGCGGACGAGCCGCCCTTCATGTCGATCTCGGCTGGCGCATTCCGGCTTCAATGCCGGCGTCACCGTCGCCGAGATCGACCTCGGCTTCCTCGACGACTTCCTCGGCGACGCCCAGGTCGGCAGAGCGCGCCTACGCCTATGTCGTCGACCCGCAAGGGCGAGGTGCTGGCGAGCTCCGCCAGGGGCCCGACGATCGGCAAGGATCTTTCGCACGCTGCCGCAGGTCGCGGCGCTGATGCGCGCCGGCGGCAGCGCGCTGGCATCCGGCACCGATGCGCGACGGCCATGCCGGTGCTGACCGCCTCGAGCCGCGGTGCCGAAACTCGGCTGGCACGTGTTCTTCGAGCAGCCGACCGCGCAGGCGCTGGCGCCGATCCGCGATCAGCTGGTGCGGATCGCGCTGCTGATCGCGCTCGGCCTCGTGGTCGCGATCATCGCCGGCACCGTGCATGGCGCGGCGGATGCTGATCCCGATCACGGCGCTGCGCACCGGCGCGCGGCGCCTCGGCGCCGGCGATTTCAGCCACCGCATCGAGCGTGCAGACCGCGGACGAGCTGGAAGAACTCGGCGACCAGTTCAACAGCATGGCCGGCCAGCTGCACGAGACCTATTCCGGCCTCGAAGAGCAAGGTGAAGGAGCGCACGCGCGACCTCGCGCAGTCGATCAACGAGCTGAAGGTGCTCGAGGAGGTCGGCCGCGCGGTCGCCTCCTCGCTCGACCTCAACGCCGTGCTGCCGACGGTGGCGGCGCGCGCGCTCGAGATCACCCATGCCGACGCGGTGCTGATCTATACGCTATGACGCCGACAAGCATCGGTTCAACCTGACGGAGGCGATCGGCATCGACAAATCGGCCGAAGGCGGCCATCTGCGCGATCGACGCGGACGGCAGCGCGCTCGGCGAGGCCGCGACAGCGGGCGAGCCGATCGCGATGCCCGGATCTCGACTGACGCGCGCCGGATCATCCGCTGCGCGACGCCGCGGTCGCCGCCGGCTTCCATTCGGTGCTGGTGGTGCCGCTGGTCGACCAGCAGGGCGTGCTCGGATCGCTGGTGGTGCTGCGCAAGACACGCCGGCGAATTTTCGCAGAACCTGATCGGGCTGATGAAGACCTTTGCGCACCAGTCGGTGCTGGCGATGCGCAATGCGCGGCTGTTCACCGAAGTGGACCAGCAAGAGCCGCGAGCTGGAGATCGGCGCACTCCACCGTGCGCGAGCAGGCCGACAAGCTGCAGGAGCAGACCGAGCAGCTGAAGGACTGGAACCGGTCGCTGGAGGAGCGGGTCGAGACGCAGCTCGGCGAGATCGAGCGCATCCGCAAGCTCGAGCGTTTCCTGGCGCCGCAGGTCGCGCAGCTGATCGCCTCCTCCGACGGCCACGACGCGCTGCTCGACAGCCACCGCCGCGAGGTCACGGTGGTGTTCTGCGATCTGCGCGGCTTTACCGCGTTCACCGAGACCACCGAGCCGGAAGAGGCGATGAACGTGCTGCGCGAATATCACGCCGCGCTGGGCGAACTGATCTTCCGCTACGAGGGCACGCTCGACCGCTATGCCGGCGACGGCGTGATGATCCTGTTCAACGCGCCGATCCAGTTTGCCGACCACACCGAGCGCGCGGTGAAGATGGCGGTGGAGATGCGCGACACCATCGGCGAGCTGACCGAGCAGCTGGCGCAACCGCGGCCACAATCTCGGCTTCGGCATCGGCATCGCGCTCGGCTACGCCACGCTCGGCCAGATCGGCTTCGAGCAGCGGCTCGGAATACGCCGCGATCGGCAGCGTCACCAACCTCGCCTCGCGGCTGTGCGACGAAGCCAAGGCCAGCCAGATCGTGGTGTCCGGCGCGTCTACGGCATGGTCGAGCGCTGCGTCGAGGGCAGCGCCGATCGACGATCTGAACCTGAAGGATTCAATCACCCGATCCTCGCCGCGGAAATCCTGCGCTGGACCGGCGATGATGCGAAAGCCAGCGCGACAGCGGCGGGTGAGGCGCGAAGGCGAAACGCAGAAGTCGTGAGCGGCCTTCGTGCGCTCGTGTTCAGGATTTCAAACAGCGAGCGTGCAGGTCACCTCTCGCCCCGCGTGCGGGGAGAGGTCCGCGCGCCAGCGCCGGGTGAGGGGACTCTCCGCGAGCGTCAGAATGCGTGGAAGCAGCCCCTCACCCGACCCTCTCCCGCGCGAGCGGGGCGACGGGGAAAGACACGCGCCCGCATCATCGCGGCGCGCTGCGCCCGAGCTATGCCAGCAAACCCGCCCAAGGAAATCAGGAGGGCGCAGGAAACGCCGGGTGCCCTCGGCACCCGCAGCCCGTGTGCATTGGTAGCAAGCACACGGTAGTCACCACGAGGTACCACCGGAAACACCCGGCTTTCCTCGCGCAATGGTTTTAACGGTTTCCTTCGTGCTCTCCTCGGCGACGAATTCCTTTTGTCACCGTCGCTGAACGGATTGACGGCGACCTCACCCGGTTGGGCCGGTTTCGCCTCCGCTCAGCTTGGCATCAGCAACGGATGCCAGGACCACACGACTTCGCCGTACGCAGCGACCTCAGCCAACCCTTCGACCGGCCATGTGCTGCCAGCCAAAATTTTGGCGAAGGCGTTGAAGCGCCGTTCGTCCGCGCGCCGGTTCGTTCGCTCACAGGCAAAGCCTGCCCTGCGATTGCCGACTGCGCCAGCGCTGCGCGTCCACCGCATCCCGACCCGCGTTCGTGACGACGCGCGCGACCGCCCTCTGTGGGTGGGACGAATTGCGGATATTACTGATTTGGGTCTGGCGTCAAGGAGCTTTGTAGACGCGCAACGCCGTGCGACCGCTCTAGTTGATCGAAGAGGCTTCACTAGCCTTCGCGTATGAGACGATGCCCCTCGATCGTAAGCACGCGCGGAGGACCGCGGGATTGTTACGTGCGCGCGTAAGTTCAGACAGCTATGATGCCAGGCGGGTCAGGCAGCTTGTGCGGAAGCAGATGCTTCGGTTCGCCGCTTCCACTCCCATGGGAGGAGTTCGTGCAGGCGGCTTTGCGGGATTGAAGCGATGCGGGTGAACACATCGGCCAGCCAGGCCTTTGGGTCAATGTCGTTGAGCCTGGCTGTCATGATGAGCGTATTCATGACGGCGGCCCTGTCGGCGCCGCGATCCGACGCGACGCCATAATGCCCAGAGTCTCGGGCTCGAGATCGAAGTCTTCTACCCATTTCACCCTCTTTCCGGGCGAACCGCGACGGTCATCGGCGACCAGATCCATTTTGATCGTCGACACTTTAACCTCCGATCGGAAGATGGCTCCTCGTTTCTCGTTCCAGCTTGGATGACGCAGGCAGAAGCAGCATCTGTCAAGATCGTTGATATTCCATGTCTTTCATTGACGTCGATCCTGAGCTACGAGCACTGATCGACTCGGTTCTAGCCTCCTCCCAGGCGGGGAGATGCCCCCGGATCATGGAGGCTTGGATCGCGATGCGTCAGACCTTTCCACAACCAGATTTATTCCGAGGCGCCGCCGCCTCGGATGATGCTCACTCCGGCAGAACGGACGAAGTTGGTGGATCATCTGCGGTTGCTGCTGATGGAGGCGATGACGCCGCCGCCGCTCGCCGCACACACCTCGGATCGGTCGGAGGTAAGCGATGACAAAAATCACGCCTGACCATCTCGCGCGCAGCGCCTTCGTTTACATTCGTCAATCGACAGCGACGCAGGTCACGCATAACTTAGAGAGCCAACGCCGACAGTATAGCCTGGCGGACCGTGCCCGCCACCTGGGTTGGGAGAATGTTGAGGTAATCGACGATGATCTCGGCCGATCTGGCGGCGGCGTCCGTCGTCCGGGATTTGAGAGACTGCTTGCTGCGATTTGCGAAGGTCGCGTCGGCGCTGTGCTTTCGGTGGAAGCCTCTCGCTTAGCCCGCAATGGGCGCGACTGGCACACACTGCTGGAGTTCTGCGGTCTCGTTGGCACGATTATTGTCGATGAGGACGGGGTTTATGATCCAGCCTCGCTCTAATGATCGGCTTCTTCTTGGTATGAAGGGCACGATGAGCGAGATGGAGCTTTCGGTTTTTCGCCAGCGTTCCATCGAAGCCATGAAGCAGAAGGCGCGGCGGGGCGAGCTCTTTCTGACCGTGGCCGTGGGCTATGTTAAATCAGGGCTCGACAAAATCGAGAAGGACCCCGATCGGAGAGTTCAGGAAGCGATCGCCCTCGTATTCCGGAAGTTCAACGAGTTGCAGACGATCCGGCAGGTTTTGGTGTGGCTCCGGCAGGAGAAGATTCCACTTCCCGCACTGACGGTTGGTGATGCGCCCGATCGGGTCATTTGGCGAGCGCCGGTATATCCAACCGTCCATCACATCTTGACCAACCCGGTCTACGCCGGCGCATATGCCTTCGGACGCCGCACCATGCGCGTCGTCATTGAGAACGGACGTAAGCGCATAATTCGCAGCATGCAGCGTGACTGGCGTTGCTGGGGTTTTGATCCAGGATCACCATGAGGGGTATATTCCCTGGACCGATTTTGAGAGGAATCAGAACCTGATCGCCGATAACGCCAACGGCAAGCGGTTCATGAGTCGCGGCGCCATTCGTCGCGGCGAGGCGCTACTTGCCGGTCTTCTCCGCTGCGCACGCTGTGGGCGGAAGCTTCACGTTCGATACAGCGACGGAGCGGCCCGTTACCAATGTGTTGGCGCATTTAACCAGAGTGGCCGCGGCAAAGTGCATAATTTTCAGTGGGAATCGCCCGGATCGAATGGTTTCTAAGGAAGTGATCGACCGCCTGCAGCCCCTGGGCATAGAAGCCGCCCTCGCGGGGCATCAAGGCGCGTAGCCAGAAGCGCTCCGAGAAGCGGGACCAGCTTGACTTCGCGCTCCGGCAAGCCCGTTTCGAGGCGGCTCGGGCGCACCGACAATATGACGCGATCGACCCTGACAACCGGCTGGTAGCCGAAGAGTTAGAGAGACGTTGGAATGAGCGACTCGTCGCCGTGCGAAGTCTTGAGACCGAGATTAACCAACTCGACGCCGGGACTGAGCTGCTTCTCACCAGCGTGGATCGGGAACGCCTCATGGAGCTCGGGCGCGACGTGGCCGCGGCCTGGGATAGTCCTGGAGCCACGCCCGAGACGCGCAAAAAGATAATCCGGGCCGTTATTGCGGAGATCATCGTCGACGTCGTCGGCGACACACTGGAGATGATCGTTCACTGGCGGGGTGGCGATCATACCCACCTGACGGTGAAGAAGAATCGCACTGGCCGAACGGACTGGTGCACGGAGGAGGATGTAATTGAGCTTGTGCGAGCCCTGGCGCGTCACATGCCAGACCAGACGATAGCGGCCGTTCTCAATCGCCTTGGTAAATCCACCAGCCACGGGCATAGCTGGACCCGCGGCAGCGTCTGCTCCTACGTCATCAATACGACATCGCCATTCATCGGCCAGGTGAACGCGCTGAACGCCAAGAGGCGACGGTCAATGAAGCGGCGACGGTTTTATCCGTCAGCACGACCACGATACGGCGTCTCATCGCTAACGGAACACTGCCGGCAACCCAACCATGCAGGGGAGCTCCCTGGATAATAAAGCATGGTGATCTGATGGCCGACACCGTCCGAGCTGGAGCTAATGCGCGCCGATCACGACGGCCGCCGCCCAACGATAGTCAACAAAATCTGCTGGACTTATAAGGAGATGATGAGATGAGCAGTATGAAGCGCCTTCGTCAGAGCCGGCGAACAACCATGCTTTCCTTCCAAGGGCCAGGCCGCGCAGGGCGCGTTCGGCTGCATTGTTCGTGAGACAGATCCTGCCGTCCTCGGTGAAGCGGGCAAAACCGTCCCAGCGCTTGAGCATGTAGTCGATGGGCTGAATGACGTTGGAGGAGCGAGAGAGCCTGGAGCGCTGCTCGGTCAGCCATGTCTTCAGTTCGGCCAGGAGCGGTGCGCTCCGCTCTTGCCGGACGCGCAAGCGCTCGTCGGCGCTGAGGCCGTTGATGTCGCGCTCGATGTCGAACAACAAATCGATGCGCTTGACCGCCTCCAGCGCGATTGGCGAGATCGCCGCCGCCGATCGTCCACGCCGGGCATTCTTCGCAATATCGGCCAATTCGAAGAACAGCCTTCTTGCGTGCGCCCAACAAAAGGCAGGCGTGATCGGCGCGGGCTTACGTCCTGGATCGTAGAGAGTATTGAAGCCGCTGTAGGCGTCGGCCTCAAGAATGCCGGTGAAGCGCTCAAGATGCCGCGCCGGATGTTCGCCGCAACGATCTCGTGAGGCGTAATAGACCGCTGCCGGCGGTGCGCGCCCTCCGAACGGCCGATCGTCGCGAACGTATGTCCAGATCCGCCCGGTGACCGTCTTGCCTTTGGCCAGGATCGGCACAGTGGTGTCGTCACCGTGCAGCCGTTCGGCGGCCATCACGTGCGCTTCGATCAGCCGGAACAGCGGCATCGCGGCAAAGACGCCGGCGCCGACCTGGTCGGCCAGCGTCGAGACCGACAGATCGATGCCTTCGCATTTGAAGCGCCGGCTCTGACGGTTGAGCGGTAAGTGTAAGCCGAACTTGTCGAACAGGACCGTCGCCAGAAGCTGCGGCCCGATGTAACCGCGCGGCGTCGCATGGAACGGCGCCGGCGGCTGGGTGATCGCCTCGCAGTCCCGGCAGGTGAACTTCTCGCGCACCGTCTCGATCACCTTGAAGCGGCGCGGGATCTCTTCCAGCGTCTCGGTGATATCTTCGCCCAGCTTGGCCAGCCGGCTGCCGCCGCAACACGCGCAACTGGTCGGGGCCTCGATGACGACGCGCTCGCGCTCGATGTCGGCGGGAAAGGGCTTGCGCACCGGCCGCTTGCGCTGGAACGAGCGAACCGTCTGGGTTTGTGCGGCGGCAGCTTCCGCAGCGAGTTGATCCTCGGTCGCGGCCGCCTCCTAGCTCTTCCAGTTGCAGTTCCAACTGGTCAAGCAACCGCACCTGGCGTTCCGAGCGTGATCCGTAGATCGCGCGCCGCAGCTTCTCGATTGCGAGCTTGAGATGCGCAATCAGCGCTTCTTGGCTGGACAGGTCCGCCTGCGCATTGGCCGCTTCGGCCCGGGCTTCATCGCGTTCACTGCAAACAGCCGTCGCACGGGCTTCGGCCTTCACCCGTGCAGCCCGCTCCGCCATGATCATCGCGTGGGCGGCGGCAAGATCCGAAGGGAGGGCGACAGGCTTCAATCGCATAGAGCGAGTGAATCACATTCGCCAGCTCTTTCAAACCCAAAACCCTCATCCGACACTCGTCGGACGCCAGCTTTCTTGGGGATGGCGCCAATCGATTCCGGACAGAAGATAACTCATCTGTGCCGTCGAGATCGTCACCGCCCCGTCGGCAACCGATGGCCACAAAAATCTTCCTCGCTCCAGCCGTTTTGTGAACAGGCATGCGCCCTGGCCGTCATGCCAAATCACCTTCAAAAGATCGCTGCGACGCCCGCGAAAGCAAAAGAGATGTCCGCCGAGTGGATCACGCCGAAGCACTTCCTGTACCTGCAACGACAGGCCCGGGAAGCCCTTGCGCATGTCGGTGTAACCGGTTGCCAGCCACACCCGGACGCCCGTCGGGATTGGGATCATCGCAATGCCTCCAGGCGGTGCACGACCCGAACAAGAACCTCGACGTCAACATCGCGATCGAAAATGACACGCCGCCCGTTCGCGCTTACCACCTCCATGCGGCTCCCCCAGCCGCGGCTCGGCCGATATCTGAGGTCACCTCCGGCACGACAAGCGCTGGCACAAACCCGTTCACGGGCCCGATACCAAGACGGCCTTCACGAGCGGCTTTTCGCCAAAGATTCAAAAGCTGATTGGAAATTCCGTGCCTGCGTGCCGTCGCCGAACCCTGTCGCGGCGCCGAATAGCTCTCTTCAACGATCCGAAGCTTCTCGGAAGCCGACCAACGTCGACGGCGACCCGTCTCAACAATCTCGAGGCGGCTCACATGATGACTGGCAATACGGCTATCCATATTGCCAGTCAGCTACAGTCCGGCGCTCCCCGCAAGGCGGCCTTCCTCGTAGCCGTACTAGCGTTCTGGGAAGAATAGTTTTGAAAGGAAGGATCATTCCACCTAAATTGACCAGCAACGCTTTGCAAAAAGACCGGCGCACCAGTTCGGTAGTTCGTTAAGGAGCGTGGTCGGATCAAAGAGATTAGTGCTCGGGCGCCAAGCCGCACAAATCCGATTAGTGAGATCGCGCCGGCAGGCAAAGGCAATAGCGATGCGAACTGGCGGCAGTCCCGCCGCCCTTAGAGCTAGCATTACGACGCTGGTATAGTAAGCAGCGCAAGAAATCTCATGTAGACGTTGCCAACGTGATCTCGGGCAAACAAGCTACGTACGCTGTTGGTACTCGAGGAGTATGTCGCACCGGCATTGCCGTTGTCGCTGCGTAATAAAGGCCGATCAGCACACCCCCGGTTGCAACGCTACTCAGGAGATTGGTGTAAGCATCGCTCGTAATTGGTAAGCGACACCTGCAGGGAATTCATCTGCAGCAGGACCAAGCAATTGCAGCATAACTGCTACTGAGAGCGATAAGGCGATCTGTCCGGTCGAACGACTGAGCTTGAGAAACGTACTCGACTGCCTACGATCATCCGCCAGGCGATCTCTAAATTTAAAGGCGGTTCGGTGACCGATGAACTCTAGGTGCCGTAATCGTTCGCGAAACCTCAATAGGCACGCGTACGACCCATCGAAAAAAAAAAAGGGGTATTTCGCAATCGTCCGCCTCAATCCTAAGCCGCATATCGCGGTCCAATGTTGTTCGTAAGTAACCTCAATCATCGACTACCGCAAAGGTAGCTATCGTCAGAAAACTTCATGATTCTGATGTCTCCGAAAGAAGGTTCACCCGGAATGAGTAGTCACTGGAGTGCGATATAGCAAGCCGCGCGCTCAGGCGACCGCTTTGTTATATCGAGCATCCGATTCAATGCCGCGAGGGCATCGCGGGCGGCGTTCGAAGACACCGCTCCAGATCCAACCCCGCCAGCGTGAGCGCCGAAGCCGCCTTCAAAAATGTGCGTTTCCAGCTCGTATTTGAACGACATCTCGCTTTAACGACATCTCGCTACAGAATAAGTTAGCAGGATCGCGGGTAGGCGTGCGAAGTTCCTGCAGCGCGGTTTTGGTTTAATCGTCGTCTTGGGCCGGCCAAGGCGACGGCGTTAACGCCGACAGCGGCGTGCGGCGCACTCACCAGCTCACGCAGCCCCTCAAGCCCATCTCAACCTCCGCCAAGGGATAAAAGGACCCCCGTCAACCTTCGCCGCGAGAAACCGTGTTCTGCCTCCATATCCGCCGGCTTCCCTTCGCCCTCCGCGATCTGGATTCCTCCGCCGGCGCGATGGAGCAGCCCGATGTCCTCCAGCGACCGTGGATCCCTGATTGCCCCTCTCTCCAGTCTGACGCTCTGCGCGGGCGGACAGCGGTGAGTCTGCCGCCGCGCCTCGATCGCGGTTTGCGGCAAGTGGCCCCCGGTCTGACGTGGATCGGGCCGGCGGTCGCCGAAGCCCCAGGAAAGCAGGCCAACGGATCATCCGCCGGCATCCCGACATCATCAGCGTCGATGAGCCGGACGCGGCGCAAGGCGGACGATCCGGGCCGGATAGACCGCGCCGGGACGCACCATGATCGCGCGCATCGCGTGATCGGGGCGGTGCTGGCGCTGGTTGCCGTGGCCTACGGCGTTGCGCTGCAGAACTTGCACACGGCGGGCTGGACCAATCCGGCAGTGGCGGCGATCGGAACGCTCAGGCGGAGCGAGCGTCGTTCTGCAATCGATCGCGGCGAAGGGATCGTGTACTCAAGCCGTCGTGTGCCGAGGCTCAGCTGAACACCGCGTCTGAACGAGACGCCCCCGATGGCAGGACCGTCTTGTTGCCCGGATCGGCGGTGGCGAGGATCGCCGCAATTGCCTGAATTGCCCTCCGCCTCCAGCGCAGCGATGGCCTCGCGGGCCCAGAGATAAGACGCGAGCGAAGATTTCCGTGTGGAGGTCGAAGTCGGTCACGTCGACGCCGGGCAGCGATCGGCGGGCCGCATCACCGCGATCGAGCGGCGCTGGTCGGCAGCGTGTCGTAGCGCTGATGCGCCACGAGGCTTCGCCACAGCACGTTGACCGCGCTCGGCGCCGCCGGAAGCAGCTTCTTGCGGAACGGCAGTCAGCATCGCCGCGATCAGCTCCCAGCCGTCCGGGCAGCGCGGCATAGTCGACGTCGAACATCTCGGCCGCCGGCTCGCCGAAATGCACGACCAGATTGGGGCCGCTCTTGAGCTGATGCATCGGCGCCAGCGGCACGTTGTCGATCAGGCATCCGTCGACCAGCATCGCGCCGTCGCGGCGTGTAGAACGGCGGCAGCAGTCCGGGATCGCGCTCGATGCGCGCACCGCCTGCCAGAGCAACCCGGTCCGGATCAGTTCGAGATTATGGGTCGACAGATTGGTCGCGATGCCGCCGCGAACGGCCGCCAGCAATCCTCGATCCGGCAGCGCGCGGCCGTATTGATCGGCAAGCGCGCATCGAACGCCTTGTGATCCAGCAGCGCGTAGCGCGGCCAGGTCGGCCGCCGGAAGCTGCGGCCTTCTGACGAAGATCTCGTGGGTGCCGCGCTCGAGATCGTTCGGCCTCGAGGTTTTCGCAAAGCCGGCCGCCATCGCCGAGCCGACGCTGGTGCCGACGAAGATATCGAACATCACGCCGCGCTCGCGAAAGCGCCTTGTGAGATTCCGACATGCGCGGTGCCAAGGCTGCCGCCGCCGGCGGCGACGAAGCCGATGGCGCGGCCGGACAGGAAACCGGATCAGGCTGTCGATATCGACCTGGTCCTGCAGCGCGACATGGTGGTGCATGAAGCACGGCAAGCCGCGCGAGCCAGGCCGCGGTGCCGCTGACCTCGCCGCTGTCTGCCGGTCATGAATGCGGACGAGGCGCCGCGCCGATGACCGGATGAACCTCGCAGGCGAAGGCTTCGATCTCCGTCAACGCTCCGCGCGAGGCGCATCGCCGCGGCACGCGAACACCACCATGTCGGCCTGGCGGATCGCCTTGCGCGCCCATCGCCGATGCTTCGCGGCCGCCGAGATAGACGACCAGCGGGCGCGACGTGTTCGAGCTTGTTGAGCCACTCGGTGACTTCGGACGCGTCCAGCGCGCGGCCGGGAAACATGGCGCCTCGAGCGCGCGCGAGATCGACGATCTCGGCGCCGGCGCGGCCAGCGCTCACGCGCAATGCGCGGCTCGAAATCCGGCCGGCAGCGGCTCGGATCCGCCGTCGATCAGCGCCACCGTTCGTGCCTTCGGCGAAGCGCGAAGCGGCGTGAGGCGCGCGGTCTCCTGGGCGAACCGCCGCGCCAGCGCCGCGAGCAGCGCCTCGACGATCGGCGGGCGCCTCCTCGCGCCAGCTTCTGGTAGGCGGTGCGCGTCAGCACCAGCACGCTGGTGTCGCGGATCGCGATCACGTCGGCGGTGCGCGGGATGTTGGCGAAGAAGCCGATCTCGCCGACCAGTTCGCCGGCGCGCAGCTCGGCGATCGGTTCAAGATTGATCTTTCCGGTACACGGCGAGCGCACCGTGCAGCACCACGGAACAGGGCGTCCGAGGACGCGCCCTGCTCGACCAGCAGCTTCCCGCGCACCAGATCCTGGCGGGTCAGTGGCACTGAACGCCTTCAGCCGCTTGTTCCGCACTCAGCGTTTTGAACAGCGCGAAGTCTTCCGGCACGCTCGCCTGCGCGAATGTCGCGCTCGCCAGCGTTCATGGACGGCTTCCAGTTCGTTGCACGCTTCGATGTTAGCGCCGGGGCGCGTTCGCGGCGAGCGATATGAAGCGCCGGTGGGCGGCGATCGCCGCGGTGATCTCTTTGACGCACTGCAACAAGACTTGCAGAGGCGTGCACGATCCGGCTGCGGGCCGTTTGGCCTGCGCGCGATCAGGTCAGGCCCCGCCCGCCGAAATGCCTCCACATAGTGCGCCCGCTCCGCCTCATGCTCGAACGGCATCTCGCTTCCGGTAGCCAGGCCAGCGAGATCGTCGGCTGGGCGCGGCGGGTGCGCTTCAGCGCGGCCTTGGCGATGTCGTCGGTGGCCGGCCATCGCGGCGGCGGCGGTGAGGCACGCGGTGGGCGCCGACGAAATCGCCGCGCTGCCGCAACGCCTCGCGCGCGAGCCGGATCGCCTCGTCGTAGTTTCTGCCCACGAACTGGGAATAGGCGGCGACGCCGCAATAGATCGCGGCAAAGGGATCGCGCGGGGAAGCGCGCAGCGCCTGCGCGCGGCGCGATCGCCCTCCTCCCAGCGGCCGCGATAGGCCAGCGCCACGCCATAGATACCCGCGCGCCGGCGAGAAGTTCGGATTGAGCCGCAGCGCCAGCTCGAACTCGGCGATGCGAATCGTCGAACCGGCGGTTGAACAGATAGACACTCGCCGAGCGCGTAATGCGCCCAGGGATCCTCGCTGTCGGCACGGATCGCCGCCAGCGCCGCGCGCTCGGCGATCGGCAGCGCCGTCGCCATCTCCTCCCAGCCCATATGGGCCGCGAAGATGTGGCTGGCGGCGAGCAGGCCGAGCGCCTGGCCGTAGTTCGGATCGATGGCTGATCGCCTTTTCCAGCAGCGCCTGCGCCACCACGATTGTCCTGCCGCGTCACGCGCCAGTAATGCGACAGCGCGCGCATCACCAGATCCCAGGCGTCCATGTTGTCCGGCGTCTTGCGCTGGGCGCGGAAATTTTCCGCGGCATAGAGCTGCGGCTCGATCGCGGCGACCATCGGCCTGCGGTGATCTCGTCCTGCACGGCGAACACGTCGGCGAGGTCGCGGTCGTAGCGCTCCGCCCAGAGGTGGCTGCCGGTCGCGACATCGTTGAGCTGCGCGGTGATGCGCACGTGGTCGCCGTCCTTGCGCACGCTGCCCTCGACGACATAGCCGACGCCGAGCTCCTCGCCGATCTGCTTCAGGTGCACCGACTTGCCCTTGTAGGTGAACGAGGAGTTGCGGGCGATGACGATAGAACCAGCGCAGCTTCGACAGCGCGGTGATGATGTCCTCGCTGATGCCGTCGGAGAAATATTCCTGCTCGGACTCGCCGCTCATGTTGACGAAGGGCAGGACGGCGATGGCGGGCGCGATCGAGCGCGGCGAGATGCTGGCTGCGCGGCTCGGTGGCGGGCATCCGGCGGCGGGGCCTGGCGGCCGCGCGCGCGTCGGCGGTCGTCGTCGCGCACGTCGCCGACGAAGCGAAAGCCCTTTCGCGCGATGGTGCGGATCACTGCCCTGGTCGCTGGCCGGTATCGCCGACCGCCTTGCGCGCGGCGTTGATCCGGCTGGTCAGCGTCGATCTGAGACGATGCGCCCGTCCCAGACTGTCTCGATCAGATCGTCCTTGGTGACGACGCGGTCGCGGTTCTCGACCAGATAGATCAGCAGGTCGAACACCTGCGGCTCGACAGCGATTGGCTCGCCGGCGCGGGAAAGCTCGCGGAGGTCGGCATCAAGCACGTGGTTGGTGAAATGAAATTACAAATTGCGATTCCCGCTGAAGCAGTATGGCTTCGGCACCGATTACCACGCGCCGCGGCCCGGACAGGTGAGGCATGTCACATGCTACCCCGGACAGTTCGTGCCATGGCGCCTGAAAGCCGCATCTCATCGAAAAATCAGGCTCCGCCTCAAGGCAAAATCAGCCCGAAGTCGAGTCTTTGGGCCCGCGCAGGGGCATGTTCCGACCATCGCGGCTGCACTGCCAAAATGCCGCATACCCCGACAGGAGAACCCGATGGCTGGACCGGCGACTGCCCTCAACCCGAACCAATCTTCCGCCCCCGCGGCGCCCGATCTCGCCGCGCTGAAGACCAAACAGCAGGCCGCGTGGTCGTCAGGCAATTACGCCATCGTCGGCGCGACGCTGCAGATCGTCGGCGAGGAGCTCTGCGAGGCGCTCGACCTGCGATCCGGCTCAGAAGGTGCTCGACGTCGCCGCCGGCAACGGCAATGGCGACGCTCGCCGCCGCGCGCCGCTGGTGCGACGTTACGCTCGACCGACTACGTGCCGGCGCTGCTCGAGCGCGGCGCGCGCGCGCCGAGGCCGAAGGGCTGCACGATCGAATTCCAGCGAGGCCGACGCCGAGAACCTGCCGTTCGCGGACGACAGCTTCGACGTCGTGCTCTCGACCTTCGGCGTGATGTTCACGCCGAACCAGGAGACGCGCCGCGGCCGAGCTGCTGCGCGTCTGCAAAGCCGGCGGCAAGATCGGCCTCGCCAACTGGACGCCGGAAGGCTTCATCGGCCAGGTGTTCAAGACGCTCGGCAAACATCTGCCGCCGCCGGCCGGCGTGAAATCGCCGGCGCTGTGGGGCACCCGCGCGCGGCTCACCGAAATGTTCGGCATCGCAGGCGCGCCTCGATCACGGCCGAGCCGCGGCATGTTCAATTTCCGCTACCGCTCGCGCGGAGCACTTTCTCGAGGTGTTCAAGACCTTCTACGGCCCGATGCTCGAAGGCGTTCGCCGCGCTCGATGCCGGCGAAACAGGCGGCGCTGGCATAACGATCTGCATGCGCTGGTCGTGCGCAATGCAACCGCGCGACGGACGGCACGATGGTCGGTCCGCAGCGAATATCTCGAAGTCGTCGTCACCAAGCGCTGGAAACGACGCTCGCAGATCATTCTTCGCCAGCGCGATCCGGGCGGACGGCAGCCGCCCTTCGCCCGGATCGACGCCGAATTAATGAAAGAGATTTTGATGTCTGAATATTTCACGCAACCTTCGCGCTTCGCCTGGATGCTCATCCGCTTCTCTCGGTCAGCGCCGACGGCGCTCCGGCCGCGGGCCTCATGTGAGCCTCGAGCCCGGAATGAACGCGTGCCTGCGGCTCGACATCGAGGCTGTTGCCGGAGGCGCCCGCGACCGCGCGACCCGCCTGTTCATCACCGCCGAAGCACAGTTGGGAATGGTTCGATGACCCATCTGTTTGACGTTTCCCGCGCGCAACCGCGCCCGCCGGCTATCCGTCGTCGCCCTGCACTGCTCGCTCGGCTCCGGGCGGCAATGGACGCGGCTCGCCGCAGGAGATCGGCACAGCCATTACCAGTTCATCGCGCCGGATTTGTCGGGCTATGGCAGCCAGTGTGTGCGCGGTCGACCTGCCGATAATGACGCTGGCGCAGGGGAGTCGACTTCACTGAGCGATCGCATCGGCGGGGCGGCGGGACCGATCCATCTGGTCGGCCACTCCTATGGCAGCGCGGTCGCCTTCAAGATCGCGACGGACTCGCGCTTCGCAAAGCGCGTGCGCAGCCTGAAGCGCTGATCGAGCCGAGTCCTGCCGACGCTGCTTGGCGCTGACGAAGCAGACCGCCGGCTGCACGACGGTTTTGCCATCGTCGCAAAGGAGGTACTCGCAGGATCTGGGATGGTTCGACGCTGGAAGCGATCGATAAATTCACCGAATTCTGGAATGGATCCGGTCCGCAAGAGCCGCTGCCAGCGAGTGCGCGGCTGCGCATGATCGAGACGCGCGGACAAGCTCGCCTTCGATTTCACCGCCGCGTTCGCCGAGCAAGGCGTCGCGGCAGCGGCCCGCGGAGCTTCATGTGCCGACGCTGCTACTGTCCGGCGGATGGTCGCCTATCTCACCCAGCGCATCGTCCAGCGGCTCGCTTGCCATCATCGACGGCGCGGACGCGCGGCATCTGCCGGGCGCGGGCCACATGCTGCCGATCACGCATGCGCCGATCGTCAATCCGGAGATCGCGAGGCACATCGCGCGCGCGGACGAACTTGCCGGAGATGGACGTTGGCGGTCGGCTAAAATCGACTTGTCCGCCGGTCCCCCGCCGTCCATCTGGTATCCAGCATCAGTTGGAAATGGAAGGCCATGAACAAGCA
>ERZ1370068.4790-contig-3845_pt1 | contig 66347 bp, 77 predicted proteins | sample MGYA00561227_ERZ1370068 | MGnify/ENA primary metagenome ERZ1370068 (study PRJEB38410, sample SAMEA6850437) | metagenome | study: Metagenomic assessment of the ecological functions of the soil: analysis of the soil microbiota associated with the... | reverse complement strand
GTAGTACTTCGTTCAGTTACGCATTGCTCAGATCGGTGCCGGCCGAGGCGCCCATCGCACCGCCGATGAAATCGATGGCGTCGTTCATCTCCTGCGCCGACTTGGTGGTCGTGCCCTGATCGAGCAGCGAGGCCGTGAGCCGCGCGAGCGCCCAGCTTGTCCCTGGGATCCGACGCCGAGCCCGCGCGCACCAGCAGTCGCATCGTCACCGCCGGCTGCTCGTGATGCAGCACCACGACGACCTGCAGGCCGTTGGGCAGCGTTTGAATGTCGTAGGGCGGGAACTTGGTGTCGCGCGCCTGCAACGGCCGCGGCGGCGCCTCGATGGCCAGTTGCGCGTCTGCGCCTCGCTCACGCCGCGAAGACCGAGCAACAGGCCGAGCAGCCGACGAACCGCGAACCACGAACCACGCGACGCCAAGGTCGTCCTCATTGCGCGCCTGCCTTGCCCGACGGCAGCAGCGTGAGCACCAGGCGATTCTCCGGACGTGAAGTAGGTCCGCGCGACGCGCTGCACGTCGGCCACCGTGATGTTCTGGAAGATGTCGAACTCGCCGTCCGCCGTCTTGATGTCGTGATGAATGACGACGGCGTGCGCCAGCTGCATCGCCTTCTGCTGGTTCGATTCGCGGCCCAGGATGTAGTCGCGCGCGAACTGGTTCTTCGCGCGCTGCAGCTCGTGCTCGGTGATCGGCTCGGTCTTCAGCCGCTCGAACTCCGCGATGAGCGCCTTGGTCACGCTTCTTCGGGTCGAATGTCCCGGCTGCACGATCGCGACCGCATAGAACGAGGTTCGGATCCTCGATCAGATTGGCGCTCGCCGAACGCCGCGACCGCCATCTGCTTGTCGTAGACGAGCTTCTGGTAGATGCGCGAGCGTCTGACCGTCCGACAGCACCTTCGCCGCGATGTGCAGCGGATACGAGTCGGGATTGCCGTCGTAGGTGATGTGATACGCGACGACCACGGCCGGCAGCGGCCACGGCTCCTGCAGCGTCACGCGCTTTCCTGCGTCTGCGGCGGCTCCTTCGGGAATGTCGCGCGGCACCTCGCGCTCCGCCTTCGGCACGCGGCCCAGATACTGCGCTGACGAGCTGCATCGCCTGCGCGGCGTCGAAGTCGCCGACGAGCACCAGCGTCGCGTTCGACGGCACGTAGTAGGTGCTGATAGAAATCGCGCACGTCGTCGACCGACGCCGCCTCGAGATCCGCCATGCTGCCGATCGTCGGGTGCTTGTAGGGATGCACGGTGAACGCCTGGTCGTAGATGATCTCGTTCAGCCGGCCGAACGGCTGGTTGTCGACGCGCATCCGCCGCTCTTCCTTCACCACGTCGCGCTCGTTCGCGAACGTGTCCTTGTCGATGCGCAGCGTCGCCATGCGATCGGCTTCGAGCCACAGGACGAGCGGCAGATACTGCGCCGGCACCGTTTCCCAGAACACCGTCTCGTCGTCGGTCGTGTAGGCGTTGCTCTGGCCGCCGATCGACGAAATCATCGACGTGTGCGCTTCGGGCTGCGACGTTCTTCGAGCCCTTGAACATCAGGTGCTCGAAGAGATGCGCGAACCCGGTGCGCCCCGGCTTCTCGTTCTTCGATCCGACGTGATACCAGAGCTGCAGGTGCACGATCGGCGTCGAATGATCCTCCGACAGCACCAGCGTCAGGCCGTTCGGCAGCGTCGTGATCTCGTACTGCAGCTTCGGCGGCCGCACCGCGGCCGACGACGGCTGGGTAGCCGCGTAGACGATGCCGGCCGCGAGCACGAGCGCGGCAACCGGCCGAACGGCTCTCATCTTCATCCTTCGATTATCTACTGAGTAGCCGGAAGCCGGCGAGGCGCCCAATGCTGGGGCTGCCGGTCGAGGGGGTCGGCGTCAAACCGCTTCTCGAAGCCGGCAAACAGCTCCATCGCGCCGCCGCGTGCCCTTGATGCGCACGCCCGCTCTCGACGAGGCCGCCGCTCTGCCGCGTGCGGTCCGGCACCGTCCCGTCGACGCCGGCAAGAGCTGACCGGCGCCATGCGCAAACAGGCCGACTCGGTTCGTCAACGGCATGCGCGGACCAGGACGTTCAGCTCGCCCAGCCACGTGTAGTCCACGTACGCGTGTTCGGATCGTCCGCCCGCCCTCGGCGGCAACGTCGAGCGTCACGCCGCCGAAGTCGTCGTGCCGCAGCACGCGAACACCCGAGTTCGTTGCACGCCACCGGATTCCTGACCTTCGGGCGATCGCTCAGGTGCCGGGAGACGTGGTGCAGCATGCCCACCACTTCGGTCTGAGCGCCGAGCCGGCCGGATGCCGACGCTTCGAGCGTGTAGTTGCCTTGATTCGGATCGAACGGCTGAAACTCGCCGCCGAGCACGGCCTCGTAGTCGATGATGACGCCGACCCGTCCGCCCACGTAGTCGACGATGTCGACGGAGCCGCCCCAGAAGCGTGTCCCACGATGAACCGGCGATCGGCCACGTGTCGCTGCCGGGGCTCAGCGCCGGAACGGTGCGGATCCAGGCTGCGTTCAGATGGAAGTCGCAGCGCGAGAAGAAGTCGGGCTGCGGTGGCGCGGTCGATCACCGGCTGCTGCGCGCCGGCGGGCATGGCGCCGCCAGGCCAGAGCATCAGCAGGACCACGACGACGAAGGGCGCGCCGCGTGATCAGCGATCCGTCTCCGTCCGGCATGCGGCGAGCTTCTCTCGAGCTCGGCGACCAGCTGTTCGAGCTCGCTCGAGACGCTTCTTCAGCGCCGGCAGCTGGCGGAACACGATCGACGCTTTGCGCCAGTCCGCGATGATCGAAGGCGGGATGACCGGTCACGAATGCGCCGGCGTCCACCGACTGCAGCACCGCGCTCTTCGCGCCGATTTCGCGCCGCGGCCGACGTGCACGTGGCCGGTGACGCCGCTCTGCCCCGCCATCATCACGTCGTCGTCGATGGTCGTGCTGCCGGCGATGCCGACCTGCGCGGCGAGCAGCACGCGGCGGCCGACGGCGACGCCATGCGCGATGTGCACGAGGTTGTCGATCTTCGTGCCGGCGCCGATGCGGGTTTCGCCGACCGCCGGGCCGATCGATCGTCGAGTTCGCGCCGATCTCGACGTCGTCTTCGATGACGACGTCGGCGAGCTGCGGAATCTTCAGGTGCGTCCCGTCTGTCTGCGGCGCGAAGCCGAAGCCGTCGCTGCCGACGACGACGCCGTCGTGCAGGATCACGCGATGGCCGATCGTGACGCGCTCGCGGATCGGCGACATGCGGCGTGGAGGACGCAGTCGTCGCCGATGCGCGCGCCCGGACCAATCACGGCGTTCGGATAGACGATCGGTGCGCGCGCCGATCGACGCGCCTGCGCCGATCGCGACGAACGGACCGATCGAGACGTCGGCGCCGAGCGTGGCGTCGGGCGCCACGGCGCTCAGGCGATCGACGCCCTGTGGCGGCGGCACGGCGTGGGCGAACAGCACCGACGGCGCGGGCGAACGCCGAATAGGGATCGTCGCTGCGCAACAGCGACGCGGCAGGTCTTGCGCTCGCGGGCGTCTTCGCCCGACGATCACCGCCGACGCGCGCGTGGTGGCAAGCTCCGGCAGATAACGCGCGTTGGTCAGAAACGTCAGATCGCCAGGCTCGGCGCGCTGAATGCCCGCGACGCGCACGATCTCGAGGCTGCCATCGCCTTCGAGGCGACAGTCGAGGCGGGCCGCGAGTTCACTGAGCTTCAAGGGTGTCCAGCCAGAATATCACGCAGGTCGGGGTCAGCCTGACACCGCGGCGCGATCGAAGAACGCCGCCAGCCGCGGCAGGTTCAAACGGTCGGCGATGGCTTCGACGCGCGTCGCGCGAGACTCGCGCGGTTCGTCGACGAGCGCCGCCAGTTCCGCGAGCGCCGGCTCCGGCCGCGGACGCCACGTCACGCCGTCGAGCCCGCGGCGGGCGCCTCGCCACGACAGGACGTGCCCCACAAAACGCAGGCCAAAGTAATACGCCAGCACGTTGGGACCCGGAACGAGGAAGAACAGACCCGAGGCCGCGAACAGCAGGCCGTCGACGATGGCCCAGATGCCGTGATGCCGCCGCGCGTGCGTGAGCAGTGTCCGCGCCAGTGTGGTCGCTGACGATTCGGAGAGATCGGCGGGATACATCAGTTCGGCGGCGTTGATCGAGCGCAGCAACCACAACGTGCGCTGCTCGGCAATCGATTCCGCGATCCGGCTGACCGCCCAATCGCGCAGCTGCGCGATCCGGCCGGTGCTTCGTTCCCCGTGCCGCGCGGCGTGGACGGCGGTCCGCCAACCCGCGCGAATCCGCTCGAACTGCTTCCGGAAAATCCGGCCCCCGGCGCCGGTTCGGCCTCGTCGTCGTCGGGCGGCTCCGAATACAGCTCGTAGCGATTCCGTCCGAGCGGCACGAGGTAAACTACCGCGTCATCCACTCTGTCGATTGTAGACCGCGCGATGTCACCTCTTGATCTGACCTTGCGGCTGCTGCTTGCGGCCGGGCTGGGCGCCGCGATCGGCATCGAACGGGAACTGCATCGGAAGCCGGCCGGGCTGCGCACCAACACCCTGATCGCCGTGGGCGCGGCGCTGTTCACGACCCTGTCAGTTCACTTCGGCGGGATGGGCGGCACGCCGGATCGCATTGCCGCGCAAGTCGTCACCGGCGTCGGGTTTCTGGGCGCCGGCGCGATTCCTGCACAGCGGCGTCAGCGTCCAGGGCATGACGACGGCCGCCACGATCTGGGTCAACGCAGCCGTGGGGATGGCGGCGGGTTCCGGTGAGTATGCGGCGGCGACAGTGGCGACGGTGATCACGGTCGTGGTACTCGCCGTGCTCGCACCGTTCGAGGCATGGTTCGAGCGCCGGAACGCAGCCGACGATCAGCAGAAAGATTCTGTAGCGCTACGGCCGTCTGACCTTCTGCGGCGTTCGCGCGCCTTCCAGCTTCAGCGCCGGCTTGCCCGCGGCCTCCCACGCGCCGATGATGACGCCGGCGCTGGCGGTGATCGACTCCGACAGCCGCTTCTCCAGAATCGGGCGCACGCTGGCAAACAACTTCTCGAAGTAGTCGTCGTCGTACACGTCTTTCCCGGCGACCGCCGCGGTGTCGGCTTTCAGAATCTGATCAACGAGCTGATAACTGGCCAGGAGCGTATCGAACGCGAAGTCGCGCGGATTACGCAGCGGAGTCGGCGCCGCCGGGACGATGCGCAACCGCGACTCGAAGCGCTCGATGAGATCGCTCTCGAATCGAGAATGGATGCCCTCATTGCCGGTGAGCTGACCGTTGTAGTTGATGGTCGCGTGCAGGGGCTGATGCGCGTCCTGCATGTAATGACAGAGAACGGGCGCGAACAGGACGACATCGTTCGCGGCGAACCCCGATCCGCGTGTAAAGCCCTCGAAGCCCGCGCCGCAGGTTGCCGAAGATCTCGGTCGCGCGCCACGGCAGCGTCCCGTTGCGTTTCAGCGTCGCCATGCCGAACTTTTCCAGCGCGGCGCCGTACTCGCGCGGCAGCGCCGACGAACGGAAACTCGCCGAGCTCGCGCGCGCCGAAGTCCATGAAGTGATTCGGATCGTCTTCCCACCCGACGTTGCGCCAGAGATCGGGATCGATCGATCGCGCGACGATCTCGTCACGATGCTCGGTGAAGAACGGCTTGAGCTCCGCCGGCAGCAGCTCGATCGCGCGGCGCATGATGAGACGATGGCCGGTGAATCCCCACGCGAACGCCGATGCCGGGCACGAGCGACGACATCACCACCAGCGTCGCGACAAAGAGCGCCTTTCTCATCCTGTTATATTAAGAGCAGGGATTGGGGATTGGGGGTTAGGGATCTCGAAAAAGCAAGAAACCAACTCCTCCGACGTCCAATCCCGAATCCCGAGACCAGTGGATAACCTCACCCACACACTCTTCGCGCTGACGGTCGCGCGGACGCCGTTGTCGCGCGCGGGCCGCGGGACGGCGGCGGCGCTCGTCCTGGCGTCCAATGCGCCGGACATCGACATCGTCACGCTGGCGCGAGGGTCCGGCGAGCTATTTGCAATGGCATCGTGGACCGACGCACGGACCGCTCGGCATCATCGGGCTGGGACTCGTGAGCGCCACGCTGGTGTGGGTGGGACAACGCGCGCATGACCGCTGGCGTGCGACACGCGACGCCGGCCCGCCGTCGACCGACGAAAACTATGCGTCGTTCGGCATGCTCGTCGCGCTGTCCATGGTTGGCACGCTACTCCACGTCGCGATGGATCTGCCGACCCAGCATGGGACGCGCCTCCTCAGTCCCTTCGACTGGCGCTGGTTCAGCATCGATCTCATGCCGATCGTGGACGTGTATCTGCTGGCCGCCCTCGTGGCCGGCCTGCTCTTTGGCCGGCAGTCGCCCGCCGCGCGTCAGCGCAACGCAGCGATCGTGCTCGTGCTGATGGCAGCCAACTACGGCTTGCGCGCCGTCGAGCATTCGCAGGCGCTCGCCACCGTGCCGCAGCTGTTCGGTCCAACGCTCGCGCCGCCCTGCGATCCGCAGCCACCTGACGGCTGGCGGCCGATCGACGTGTGGCCGCGCCAGCGCGCGACGACGCTCGTCGACCGGCAAACGCTGTCTCGTCGAGCTCGCGGCCATGCCGACGTTCACCTCGCCGTTCCGCTGGCAGATCGTGGCGCAGGTATCCAACGCCTACGAGCTGCGCGACGTCGATTTGCTCGACCTGCGATGGCGTGAGCCCGACGACGAGTCGGAGGCGCCGTGGCGCACGACGCTGCGGTATCCCAACGTCTGGACGCCGACGGTGACCCGCGCCGCGGCGACCGATCTCGGTCGACTCTTCCTCGGGTTCTCCCGCTTCCCCGCCGCGCGATCCGCCATCGATCCGCACGGCGTCACCACGGTACGGTGGACCGACGTGCGGTTTGCGAGCGGCGGTCTCGCGCTCGAGCAGCGCCGGCCGGGATCGAGTTTCTTCACCGCCACGGTCACCGTCGGCACCGACGGTCAGCATCCTCCAGGAGCGTCTCGGGCGCTAACCGTGGTCCTTCGTCCTCGGTCCTTGGTCCTTGGTCCGCGACTCGGCGCGCACATGTCGGTGGCGGGCGGGCTGCCGTTCGCGGTCGATCGCGCGGTCGCGCACGGGTGCGAGGCGCTGCAGATTTTTGCCAAGAACGCGAATCAGTGGCGCGGCCGGCTGCTGCCGCCCGAGGAAATACGCGCGTTCAGAACCAAGGTGAGGGTCGCGCGACTCGATCCGGTGGTGTCGCATGCGAGCTACCTGATCAACCTGGCCTCGACGAACACCGCGCTTCGCCAGATGTCGCTCGACGCGATGGGCGACGAACTGGATCGCGCTGAATCGCTCGGCCTGCTTGGGCGTCGTCCTGCATCCGGGTTGTTACACCGCCGGAAGCGAGGACGCCGGGCTGACGCTCATCGCCGACGGTCTGCTGACGTTGCTGCGCGAGCGGCGCCGCGGCCGGACGATGGTGCTGCTCGAGCACACGGCGGGTCAGGGCACGGCGCTGGGATCGACATTCGAGCAGCTCGCCACCATCATCGCCCGCATGAACGGACACCGCCGCGATCGGTGTGTGCCTGGACACGTGTCATCTGCTCGCGTCGGGATACGACATCTGCTCGCCGGAAGGCTACGCCGCGACCTTCACACGATTCGGACGCACGGTCGGATTCGATCGGCTGCGCGTGTTTCACCTCAACGACTCAAAGCGCCCGCTCGCCAGCCGCGTCGACCGCCACGAGCACATCGGCGAGGGATGCCTGGGCCTCGAGCCGTTCCGCCGCATCGTCAACGATCGCCGGTTTCGCGGGGCTGCCGATGCTCCTGGAAACACCGAAGGAAGGATCGCGATCACCGACGCGGATCGAGGTCGATCGCTTCGATGCGAAGAACCTCGCGACGCTTCGCGGACTCGTTGGCAGGGCGGGTGCGGCGGGTCGGGCTGGTAAGGCGGGTGGGGACGACTAAACCCACCAGCCCTACCTGCCCTACCTGCCCCACCAGCCTTACCTGCCTTGTTCTCCAAACACTTCGGCTTCGAAACGCCAGAGCGTCGCGCCGCGCTTCCATGAATCGTCGGGAAGGCTCGCCTTCCGGCACGTGTGCGCGAGGAATGTCTCGACGTCCCATCCCCACTCGGTGGCGACTTGCGGAAGCAGCAGACCGCGACTCCAGCCGCGCTCGACGACCAGGCCGTGGCGGCCGATCTCGATGTCGGAGGGCCCGCCGACCGGTTCGAGCGGGCCGAGCAGCGACAGTTCGATCTGCACGAGTGACAATTCTGCAGGTTCGACGACCGGGAACCGTGGATCCTGCGTGGCGGCGGAGACCGCGCAGCGAGGATCACGCGGCCGAGCGGCTCGTCGTGCCTCGACGTGTCCGATACACCCGCGCAGGGATCCGCCGGAGTGCAGCGTGACGAACGCGCGCGCCGCGGCGGTGCCAGGACTCCCTCGAGCGGCGGCAACGGCGCAGGCGATCCACTGACGTGCGCCACGATCGCGTCGCGGGCCGAGGCGCAACAGACGATCGCGATCGGCGTCCGAGGTCAGCGACGCGGCTCGCGAGAATCGTCCGAACGCGGCCGCGAGGTATCCGACCACCGCGGTTTTGTCGCCGGACACGTCGCCGGAATCGGCGTAGTCGCAGCACGACCGCATTCGTGCGCGCCGAGCGCGTGCGCCGCGCGCATCACCGCCACGGTAGGTCCGCCGCCGCACGCGTGGTCGGGCGCTCGTCGAGCGCAGCCTGCGAGCGCCGTCGGCGTCGAAACGCGTCACGCAATCAATCACGACGCGATCGAGCGTCTGCGCGGTCGCGGCATCGTAGTAATGGGACAAGTCGGTGCTGGCAACGATCAGCGCGCGCCGGCCCCGCAGCGTCGACGCCGAGAGCGTCGCCCAGCGCGCGGGCGGTGGCCGCCGTCTGATGCCCCATCACCAGCGGGACGATCGGAACGCCGGGCGCGAGATGCTGCAGGAACGGCAGCTGCATCTCGAGTGAATGCTCGCGCGCGTGGGCGGCGGGATAGTCGCGCACGACGGGCGTGGCTTCGACGAGCGCGTCGGCGCGCTGCCGGTATCGACTTCCGCGACCCCAGCGGCGTCTCGTAGCCGCCGGTCCGGTAGACGGAGACCCCGTCGAATCCCACGAAATGCGACGGACCGACGAGGACCACGACGTCGAACGTTCGGCCGCGAAGGAGCCGGTAGGCGTGGGCGGCGACCGGGCCCGAGTACATCAACCCGGCGTGGGGCGCGACGAGCGCCACGAGATCGCCATCGACGTCGCGTGTCGCCGACGCCAGATGTCGATCCACGGCCGCGGCGAGGGCGTGGGCCGAGCCTGGATACCAGCTTCCGGCGACTGCCGCTCTCCGGACAGTGCCGGCCATTTTTCGCATGTTAGCATCTGGGCATGTCGGCGGAATTCAGCAGCGAGCAGGTCGCCGCGATCGCGGCGCTGGCGCAACCTCGAGCTGGAACAGTCGGAACTGGATCAGTTCGCGAAACAGCTGAGCGAGATCCTTGCCTACGCCGAAGAAGTGCAGCGCGTCGATACCGCCGGTGTGCCGCCGACCGCGAGCACGTCGTGACGCGACGACGCGTGCGAGCGCGCCGACGAGGTTCGGCCGTCGCTCGATCCGCGACACGGCGCTCGCCAACGCGCCCGATCCGGCCGTTGGCGCGGGTCTGTTCAAGGTGCCGCGAGTCATCGGATGAGCGCCGCCAGCGATCAGACCACGGTGTGTGGCGTGCGCGACGCCGTCCGCTCGCGAACGCGATCGGCAACCGACGTCTGCCGCGAGGCGCTCGACCGGATCGCGGCGATCGATCCCGAACTGCACGCGTTCAACACGGTGACCGCCGATCGCGCGCTGGCGCGCGCTCGTGCGATCGACGATCATCCCGATCGCTGGCGCGACGCGCCGCTGGCCGGCGTGCCGGTCGCGCTCAAGGACAACCTGTGCACCGCGCGGCGTGCGGACGACGGCGCTCGTCGCGGATCCTCGAGACGTTCGTGCCGCCGTACGACGCGACGGCCGTCGCCCGCCTCGAGGCGGCCGGCGCCGTCGTCGTCGGCAAGACCAACTGCGACGAGTTCGCGATGGGCTCGTCGAACGAGAACTCGGCGTTCGGCCCGGCGCGCAATCCGTGGGCACTCGATCGCGATCCCCGGCGGATCGAGCGGCGGGTCGGCTGCGGCCGTGGCCGCCGGCATGGTGCCGCTCGCGCTCGGCTCCGACACCGGCGGATCGATCCGCCAGCCGGCGGCGCTGTGCGGCGTCGTCGGCTTGAAGCCGACCTACGGCCGCGTGTCGCGCTACGGCCTGCTGGCGTTCGCGTCGTCGCTCGATCAGATCGGCCCGCTGACGCGGACCGTCGCCGACGCGGCGCATCGCGCTCGGCGTGATCGCCGGCGCGGATCCCGCAGACGCGACCAGCGCGCCGGAGGCGGTGCCGGACTACACCGACGGCGCTCACCGGCGACGTGCGAGGCGCGCGCGTCGGCGTGCCGCGCGCGCTGCTCGACGGCGTCGACGCGGACGTGACGCGGCGCCGTTCACGCCGCGCTCGACACGCTGGCGCGCGCGCGGCGCGACGCTCGTCGACGTCGACCTGCCGCACGCGCAAGCACGCGATCGCCGGTCTACTACCTCGTCGCGACCGCCGAGGCGAGCTCGAACCTCGCGCGCTACGACGGCGTGCGATACGGTTACGCGCGACGGCCGCGCGAGCCGACGATCTGCGGACGATGTACGGCGCGGACGCGCGCGCAGGGCTTCGGCGCCGGAGGTCAAGCGCCGCATCATGCTGGGCACCTACGTGCTGAGCGCCGGCTACTACGACGCCTACTACCTGAAGGCGCAGCAGGTGCGCACGCTGATCCTGCGCGACTACGACCGCGCGTTCGAGCGGGCGGACGTCGTGGCGATGCCGACGAGCCCGACGCCGGCGTTCCGGCTCGGCGAGCGCATCGGCCGACCCGCTGCAGATGTATCTGGCGGACATCTTCACCGTCAGCGCCAACCTGGCCGGGCTGCCGGCGATCAGCGTCGCCGTGCGGCTTCACGCGCGGACCGACCTGCCGATCGGCCTGCAGCTGACGGGCCGCCGATTCGACGAAGCGACCGTGCTGCGCATCGCCGACGCCTACCAACGCGACACCGAATGGTCGACACAGACACCGCCGATCGCGACGCGCTGAAGCCGGCGCTGGACGACGCTCGGCGACGAGGCGCTGCTCGAGGTCCGTATGTGCGATCTCGGGCTGGCGATTGCAGGGCACCGAGCTCGAGCCGCGGATCGCGCAGCTCAACGGCGAACTCGAAGCGCGCGGCCTGCCGTTCCGCCCGCACTACTGGCTGTCGGACGAGTGGTTCACGCCGGACGGCGTCCCCGGCATCGCGATTCCGTTCTACCTGGCGCATCCGCGGCTGGCGAAGCTCGAGCTCGCGCAGATGCTGGAGGTCGAGGGCGGCGATGCCGAGTCGTGCCTGCGCATCCTGCGCCACGAAGCGGGGCACGCCATCGACAACGCCTACCGCCTGCAGCGCGGCCGAAACGGCGGCGCCTGTTCGGCAATCCAGCGATCGAATACCCGGAGTACTACACGCCGAAGCCGTACAGCAAGAGCTTCGTGCAGCACCTCGATCACTGGTACGCGCAGAGCCATCCCGACGAGGATTTCGCCGAAACCTTTGCCGTCTGGCTCGATCCGCAGTCGATGTGGGCGACGCGCTACGCGGGCTGGCCGGCGCAGCGCAAGCTCGAATACATGGATCGCGCTGATGCGCGAGCTCGCGCGCCGCGCGCCGACCGGTGACGTCGAAGCGCACCGTCGATCCGCTGCCGCGGCTGAAGCAAGACGCTGGGCGAGCACTATCGGAAGAAGCGCGAGCACTACGGCCTCGACCACCCGGACTTCTACGACAGCGACCTGCGAAACCTGTTTTCCGACGCGCCCGAATATCGCCAAGAACCAGTCGGCGGCGCGGTTCGTCCGGCGGATCCGGCGCGACGTGCGCAGCACGGTGGCGAGCTTCACCGACAGCTACCAGTACACGATCGATCAGCTGCTCGAGACGATCATCGAGCGCTGCCGCGAGCAGAACCTGCGGCTGATGGACTCCGAGGAAGCGACCAAGACGCGACTTCATGGTCTTTCTGACGGTGCAGACGATGAACTATCTGCACAGCGGACGGCACCGGGTGGCGCTATGAGCATGAGCAAGCTGCGCGTGCTCGCGCTCGTGCACCGTCATCTGGTTCCGCCGGAGACGATCGAAGAAGGCACCGACATCACCGCCGCGCCGTGGCGCACCGGAATACGACGTCGTGTCGACGCTGACCGGCGATGGGCCACGAGGTGCAGGTGCTGCCGGTGCACGACGACCTCGGCGACATCCGCCGCGCATCGGAGGAATGGAAGCCGCACATCGCCTTCAACCTGCTCGAAGGCTTCGACGACATCGCGATCTTCGACCAGAACGTCGTGTCAGCCACCTCGAGCTGCTGAAGCTGCCCTACACCGGGCTGCAACCCGCGCGGGCTCGCTGCTCGCGCGCGACAAGTCGCTGTCGAAGAAGCTGCTGGCCTATCACCGCATCCCGGTGCCGGAGTTCGAGGTCGTTCGCATCGGGACGTCCGATGCGGCGTCCGAAGCGGCTCGCCTTTCCGCTGATCGTCAAGTCGCTGACGCAGGAAGCCTCGATCGGCATCTCGCAGGCGTCGGTCGTCGACAGCGACGAGAAGCTCAAGGAGCGCGTGGCGTTCATCCACGAGAGCATCGGCACGGCGGCGATCGTCGAGCAATACATCGAGGGACGCGAGCTCTACGTCGGCATCCTCGGCAACCAGGCGCTGCAGGCGCTGCCGGTGTGGGAACTGCTCTTCACGAACATGCCCGAGGGTCGCAAGCGGATCGCGACCGACCGGGTGAAGTGGAGCGTCAAGTATCAGAAGAAATACGGCATCGACAGCGGTCCGGCCACGCGAGCTGCCGGACGTGAGCCGAAAGATCCAGCACGTCTGCAAGCGGGCATTCCGCGCGCTGGAGCTGAGCGGCTACGCGCGCATCGACCTGCGCCTCGACGAGGCCGGCCGCGTGTGGGTGCTCGAGGCGAACCCGAACCCGCAGATTGCGAAGGGCGAAGATTTCGCGGCGTCAGCCGCGAAGACCGGGACTGAGCTACGAAACCGTGCTGCAGCGCATCATCAATCTCGGGATGCGATGGCAGCCGGAGAGCGTGGCATAGTCATCTGCGCGATGGCCCACGCACCGCAGGCCCACCAGCGCCAACGGCGATCAGCGGGACGCAGCGATCGCGCAGCAGCGACGGCGATCGCGGCGAGGACGATGCCAATCGCGGCGCCGATGAGCGACGAACGGCAACATGATCAGCGCCAGCAGCGGCCTTGACGACGAACCGCAGCAGCAGAAACGGGAACGCGAGCAGCGCAAACGGCAGGAGCAGGATCCCGAACAGCAGGCCGAACACGATACGGAACGGCAGCGTCAGGAGATGGACCATATCAGGACTTACGGCCGGCGGCCTCCACGAGTTCCGGCGCCTTGAGCTGGTCGGCCGGTCCGTCGCGGCGCTGACGGCGGCCAGGTAATCCATCGGCTGCCTGGAGATCCGTTCATCGAGGCTCTTGATCACCGCGGCCGTCGCCGCCGGCCGTCTTCTTGGTCTTGGTAAACCCCAGCACGACGCAGAAGCCGATGAAGAGCGCGAGCACGAACACCGTCGTCGACGCGAGGTCCCTGCAGCGCGCCGACGGCGATTTGGAGTCGCATCACCTCATCTGTCCAGGAAGCCTCAGGCGACACTGTCGGCTTCACCACATCGTAGTCGACGAGGCCGCGACGCACTTCTTCCATCGCCACGCGCTCGGCCTTGTGCGGCAGAACCGGGACGTCTTCGCCCAGGCGCGGCGCGCGCGCCGCGCCGCAACTGCTTCGCGCGCAACGCGGCGACGTCGACGAAGAGAAACCGGCTGTCGATGGGCGGCAGCGGTTCGCTCGGAATCAGCGGCGCGGCGTCGGGTTCGGGCTGTGTCGGTGATGGGGATTCATCTCGTCCATGTCGAACATAAAGGTAGCACGTGGTCTGGTGGGTCTGGTAGGTCTGGTCTAGTGGTCTGGTAGGTCTAGTAAGTCTAGTAGGTCAGATGAGTCGAGTGGGTGGTCAGGTGGGTTGGTCGGGTGAGTCGAACCTACATGACCCACCCGGCCTATCGTCCCACGCGACCTGACAACTACGCCGCCACGTCCACTTTGATCGACCGCGGCTTGGCCTCTTCACGGACCGGAAGCCGAACGGTCAGGACGCCGTTCTTGTACTCCAGCCGACACCTTGGCGGCGTCGACGCTCTGCGGCAGCGAGAACGAGCGGCTGAACGCGCCGTAGCGCCGCTCGATGCGGTGGAACTGCTCTTCCTTGGGCTCGCCGAGCGAACTTCTTCTCGCCCTTGATGGTCAGCGTGCCGTTGTCGACGGTGACGTCGATGTTTTCGCGCACCATGTCGGGCAGTTCCGCCTTCAGCACGAGCTCGTTGTCGCCGTTCTGGTAGATGTCGCACGGGCGGCACCCAGGCGCTGAGCTGGTCTTGAAACTGAGCGAACTCACGAAATGGATCCCAACGAACTAATGTCATAACTGCCTCCTGAAGTCTGGTGAGTCAGGTAAGTCTGGTAGGTCTGGTAGGTCCTTCCCCACCTGCCTCACCCGCCCCACCTGCCTCCCTGCCTTATCGGGTCTCCGCGTACTCCGCGTCGACCACTTCCCCATCCTTGACGTTCGAACCTCGGCCAGGACTCTGCGCTCGAACCCTGGCTCTGCGACGCTTTGTAGAGGTGTTCGGCGAAGCCGTGCGACAGATGCGCTGCAGCTCGTCCGCCGCCTTCTTGATCGCCGTCGGCGTCGTCGGTCTGCGTCGCCTTCCGGCACGTTGGCGATCGCCTCTTCTGCCCGCGACAGCTCGCCGACCGGCAGCTTCTCGCGGTTCTCGTTGATCGATCTTCTCGACCTGATAGGCGAGCGAATCGGCCTGGTTGCGCGCGTCGATCAGCGTCGCGCCGCGCCTGATCCTCGGCCGCGTGCGCTCTGCGCGTCCTTCACCATCCGGTCGACCTCGTCCTTCGACAGGCCGCTCGACGCCGCTGATGGTGATCTTCTGCTCCTTGCCGCGTCGCCATGTCCTTCGCCGTCACGTTGACGATGCCGTTGGCGTCGATGTCGAAGGTGACCTCGATCTGCGGCACGCCGCGCGGCGCCGGCGGCAGCCCGATCAGATGGAAGCGGCCGAGCGTGCGGTTGTCGCGCGCCAGCGGCCGCTCGCCCTGCAGCACGTGCACCTCGACGCTCGTCTGGTTGTCGGCCGCGGTCGAGAAGATTTCGCTCTTGCGCGTCGGAATCGTCGTGTTGCGCGTGAATGAGCGTCGTCATCACGCCGCCGAGCGTCTCGATGCCGAGCGACAGCGGCGTGACGTCGAGCAGCAGCAGGTCCTTGACGTCGCCCGCGAGCACGCCGCCCTGGACGCGCCGCGCCGACCGCGACGACTTCGTCCGGGTTGACGCCCTTGTGCGGCTCCTTGCCGAAGAGCTCCTTGCACGAGCTGCTGCACCTTCGGCATGCGCGTCGAGCCGCCGACGAGCACGACCTCGTCGATCTTCGTCGGATCGACGCCGGCATCGGCCAGCGCCTGCTTCACCGGCGCCATCGTCCGCTGCAGCAGATCGTCGACGAGCTGCTCGAGCTTCGCGCGCGTCAGCTTCATCTGCAGGTGCTTCGGCCCGGTCTGCGTCCGCCGTGATGAACGGCAGGTTGATGTCGGTCTCCATCGCCGTCGACAGCTCGATCTTGGCCTTCTCCGCGCGCTTCCTTCAGGCGCTGCAGCGCCATGCGGTCCTTCGCGAGATCGATGCCGTCGGTCTTCTTGAACTCGGCCGCGATCCACTCGATGATGCGATCGTCGAGATCGTCGCCGCCGAGATGCGTATCGCCGTTGGTCGCCTTGACCTCGACGACGCCCTCGCCCACCTCGAGCACCGAGATGTCGAACGTGCCGCCGCCGAAGTCGTACACGGCGATCGTTTCGTCCTTCTTCTTGTCGAGGCCGTAGGCGAGCGCCGCCGCGGTCGGCTCGTTGATGATGCGCAGGACGTTCGAGGCCGGCGATCTTGCCGGCGTCCTTGGTCGCCTGACGCTGCGCGTCGTTGAAGTACGCCGGCACGGTGATGACCGCGTCGGTGACCTTCTCGCCGAGATAGTCCTCCGCGGCCTGCTTCAGCTTCTGCAGGACCATCGCGGAGATTTCCGGCGGCGAGTACTTCTTGCCGCGCGCGTCGACCCACGCGTCGCCGTTCTGCGCGCGCGACGACCTTGTAGGGCACGCGCGACGATCCTCGCCGGCGACCTCGTCGAACTTGCGGCCCATGAACCGCTTGATCGAGAACACCGTGTTTTCGGGGTTGGTCACCGCCTGCCGCTTCGCGACCTGGCCGACCAGCCGCTCGCCGTCCTTGGCGAACGCCGACGACCGACGGCGTGATGCCGCGCGCCTTCCTGATTGACGATGACGGTCGGCTGCCCGCCTTCCATGACGGCGACGACCGAGTTGGTCGTGCCGAGGTCGATTCCAATGACTTTGCCTGGCATCTGTGTTGAACCTCGTTTCCTGAAGTCAAACGGACAGTCTAGAGCGATATGTTAGTGTATGTCAAGCATATTTTATTAGTTGTAATACACTCATATATTGGCTGAGCCGTATGCTCTACCTAGATTGCTCACAGCGCTGGCGGCGAATTGCGCCAAGCGTGTGACGATCATGCGGTCATGCGTTCGCCGCATTCACGCCGTCGTCCTCGCGTCCGAGATCGGCGACTTCGCTGACGACGTCCGCCGAGTTTTTCAGCGAGCTCGGCCGTGCGTTCGGTCCGAGTCGCTGGCCGGCGAGTGCTCGCCGCCGATCGACGTCTACGAAACCGACGAGGCGCTCGAGATCGTCGTCGGACCTGCCGGGCGTCGTCGCCGCAGTCGCTGCGCATCGTCGCCAAGCGGCGACGCGTGCTGATCGCCGGCGAAAAGACGCCGCGGCGCGCGACGCGGCGATCCGAGCTTTCATCTCGTCGAGCGCGGCTACGGGCGCTTCGCGCGCGCCGTGCGCCTGCGTCGCGCGTGCGATGCCGCGCGAGCGCCGCGCGCGACGCTCGCGCGCACGGCGAGCTGCGCGATCACGCTGCCGAAGATCGACGAGCGCCGCGGCGCGCCGGATCCAGATCGCAGTCACGATCAGCTGCCAGCGGTCATGATGCGCATCCTCTTCATCGGCGACATCGTCGGCCGGCCCGGCCGCGAGCTCGTGCGACGCGGGCTGCGCGGCGCTCGTCGAGCATCACCAGCGTCGACCTCGTCATCGCCAACGCCGAGAACGCCGCGGCCGGCTTCGGCATCACGCGCGAGATCGGCGATCAGCTCCTCGACTGGGGCGTCGACGTGATGACGTCGGGCAATCACATCTGGGACAAGAAGGAAGCGCTCGACTACATCGGCGCCGAGCCGCGGCTGCTGCGGCCGGCCAACTATCCCGCCGGCGTGCGCCGGGCAACGGCAGCTATCTCGCGCGGACGCGCGACGGCGCGATCGGTCGGCGTCGATCAACGTCATGGGCCGCGTGTTCATGCTGCAACATCGACGATCCGTTCGCCGTCGTGCTGCAGCGAGATCGAGGCGCTGCGCGCAGCGCACGCGCATCATCTTCGTGGACTTCCACGCCGAAGCGACGTCGGAGAAGATCGCGATGGGCTGGCACCTCGACGGCAAGGTGACCGCCGTCGTCGGCACGCACACGCACGTGCAGACCGCCGACGAGCGCATCCTGCCGAAGGGCACGGCGTATCTGACCGACGTCGGGCATGACCGGGCCGCACGACTCGATCATCGGCGTCGAGATCGAGCCGGCGCTGGACGCGTTCCTCGACCGCGCATGCCGGCGAAGTTCGAGACCGCGACCGGCAATCCCCGGCTGAACGCCGTCATCGTCGAAGCCGACGAGCAGACCGGACGCGCGACCGACATCGAGCGCCTCAGCCTACAGCCTCGACGAGCTCGAGCACGCGATCTGCCGCATGTCGACCTCTTCGATCTTGCCGTTCGAAGAAGACGACGAGCCGAGCCGACAGTCCCAGTCGACAGCCGACGCCGACGCCGACGCGAGTCGCCGGCCGACCGCCGACCGTCGACTGTCGCTCGCGCCGCGTTCTGACCGTCACCGAGCTGACCGTCCGCGTTCGCGATCTGCTCGAGAGCCGAGTTCTTCGAGGTCTGGGTCGAGGGCGAGCTGTCGAACTGCCAGCGTCTGGAACACCGGCCACCTCTACTTCACGCTGAAGGATTCGGCGCCGCAGATGCGCGGCGTTCATGTTCCGATCGGCGCTGCGCTACCTGAAGTTCAAGCCGGCCGACGGCCTGCGCGTCGTCGCGCGCGGGCGAGCTGTCGGTCTACGAGCCGAAGGGCGAGTATCAGCTCGTCTGCGAGCACCTGGAGCCGCAGGGTCTCGGCGCGCTGCAGCTCGCGTTCGATCAGCTGAAGAAGCGGCTGCAGGCCGAAGGGCTGTTCGACGCGGCGCGCAAGCGGCCGCTGCCCGCGCTGCCGCGCAAGATCGGCATCGTGACCTCGCTCGACGGCGCCGCGATCCGCGACATCATCAAGGTGCTGCGGCGGCGCGTACGCGAACGCGCACCTGGTGATCCGGCCGGCGCGCGTGCAGGGCGAGGACGCGGCGCTCGAAATCGCGCGCGGCGCTGCGGCCGATCGGCCGCGTGCCCGGCGTCGACGTCGTGCATCGTCGGGCGCGGCGGCGGCTCGATCGAGGATCTCTGGGCGTTCAACGAAGAGAGTCGTCGCGCGCGCGATCGCGCGGATGCCGATGCCGGTCATCTCGGCCGTCGGCCACGAGACCGACGTGACGATCGCCGACTTCGTCGCCGACGTCCGCGCGCCGACGCCGTCGGCCGGCCGCCGAAATGGTCGTCGCGCGCAAGGACGAGTTCTGCGACCGCGATCGATCGGCCTGCGCGATCGGCTGCACGCCGCCAGCGCGCACGGCGCATCAGGCGTCTGAGCCGCCGCGTGCACATCGTCGAGCGGACGTCCGGCATTCGCGGGCTTCCCGGCCGTGCTCGCGATGCGCGGCCGTCACGCGGCCGAGTTGACCCACGCGCTCGACGCGTATCGGCGCGCGTGGCGCTCGCGATCCGCGGCCGGCGTCTGCAGCAGCTCGCAGCGGCAGCTCGACGACGTTCGACGTCGGCCGCCGGCTGGCCGGCATTCGCACGCGCCTGGTGGCGGCCGACGGGCGGCTCGACTGGATCCGCGACACGGCGGCACCGACCGCGCCGACGCGCGCATTGCAGCGACGCTCGCGGGCCGGCTCGACTCGCTGAGTCCGCTGGCCGTGCTCGGCCGCGGCTATGCCGTCGTGCTGGAACGACGATCGAACGCGCGTGCATGCGCGACGCGCGCCACCGTCGAGCCCGGCGACGGCGTCACGATCAGGCTCGACAGGGCGAGCTCGAGTGCGAGGTGCGCTCACGGCAACCACGGACGATCACAGGACACGAATGAGACACGGCACGACATAGCACTGAATGGCAGCCGTGGTTCGGTGTCAGTGTCCTCCGTGGCAGTGCTTATCGATGACCGATACCTCGATCAAGGACTTCGAAGCCGCGATCGCCGAGCTCGAGTCGATCGTCAAGAAGCTCGAGGAAGGCGACCTGCCGCTCGAGCAGTCGCTGGCGCTGCTACGAGCGCGGCGTCCAGTTGTCGCGCTTCTGTCATGCGCGGCTGGAGGAAGCCGAGCGCCGCATCGAGATCCTCAACGAGCGCGGCGAACTGAAGCCGGCGCCCGGCCGTCGCTCGCCGACCGATCCTCGATCGCGGGCTGAGTGCCGCGCCGCTGACGATCGCCTGACGGCATTTCTCGACGCCGCACGCGTCGAGGTCGACGACGCGCTCGAGCGCTATCTCCCGCAGCCGCCGGCGTGCCCGGCCATCGTCGCCGAGGCGATGCGCTACAGCGTGTTCGCCGGCGGCAAACGGTTGCGTCCCGTGCTCGCGCTGCGCCGCGGACGCGATGCGCGCGCGCCGAACGCGCAGACGATGCGGCGCAGCTCAGCCTGCGATCGCTCGCGCTGCCCGCCGCGTGCGCGATCGAGATGATCCACACCTACTCGCTGATCCACGACGATCTCCCGGCCATGGACGACGACACGCCTGCGGCGCGGGCGGCCGACGCTGCACGTGCTGCTACGGCGACGGCATGGCGATTCTCGCCGGCGACGGCCTGCAGGCCGAGGCGTTCACGCTGCTGGCGCGCGAGCCCGCGGACACCGAGCCGGCCACTGCGGCGCGAAAGCTCGTGTCGCGGCGCGTGATTGGCGAGGCGGCCGGACCGGTCGGCATGGTCGGCGGCCAGGCGATCGATCTGCAGGCGGCGGGCCAGGCACGTCGACGCCGGCCGTCGCTCGACGGCGACGGCGCTCCGCGACATGCACGCGCGAAAAACCGGCGCGCTGATCCGCGCGCGCGGCGGTCAGCGGCGCGATCATGGCCGGCGGCGACGATCGCGCGGTCGAGGCGATCGACGCGCTACGCGGCCGACGTCGGCCTCGCGTTTCAGATCGTCGACGACATCCTCGACGTCGAAGGCGATGCGGCCGACGCTCGGGCAAGAGCGCCGGGAAGGACGCCGCCGCCGCGAAGCCGACCTATCCGGCGCTCTTCGGCCTCGAGCGATCGCGCGCGCTCGCGGCCGAGGTGTCTCGGCGCGCGGCACGTCAGACGCTGCTCGACGCAGGATTGCGTGACGGCTATCTCATCGCTCTCGCCGAATGGGTCGTGACCCGAAAGCACTGACTCCGCCGTGGCTGCGAAGACCCGCCTTGACGTCGTGCTGCGTCGAGCGCGGACTTGACCCCATCGCGCGAGCGGGCGCGCGCGCTGATCCTGGCCGGACAGGTGCGCGTCGACGGCCAGGTCGTCTCCGAAGGCCGGCGCGCCGATCGCGGCGCGACGCCGAGGTTGAGCTCGCGACGCCCGATCATCCGCTACGTCGGTCGCGGCGGCGTCAAGCTCGCGCCACGCGCTCGACGCGTTCGCGCATCGATCCCGCCGATCGCCGTGCCCTCGACATCGGCGCGTCGACCGGAGGATTCACCGACGTGCTGCTGCAGCGCGGCGCCGCCAGCGTGATCGCGCTCGACGTCGGCCACGATCAGCTCGACTGGAAACTGCGCAGCGATCCTCGCGTCATCGTGCGAAGAAGGCGTCAACGCGCGGAGCCTGACGCGAGACGACGTGCCGCACGAGGTGAGCCTCGTGACGATCGACGTCGCCTTCATCTCGGTGCGGCTGATCCTGCCGGCCCTGCCGCCGTTTCTGATCGACCCGGCAGACATCGTCGCGCTCGTGAAACCGCAGTTCGAAGCCGGACGCGAAGAGGTCGGCCCTGGCGGTCTGGTCACCGACCCGACCGTTCACGACGCCGTCGTCGACGCTGTCACCGCGAGCGCCGAGGCGCTCGGCTTCACGCCGTCGCGGGATGGTGCCGTCCGCCATCACCGGCGCAACCGGCAATCAGGAGTTCTTCCTTCACCTGCGTTATGAGTGACCACGGCGTCGACCACATCGTCGTCCTGGGCGCGGGCGCAATCGGAAGCCTATGCCGCCAAGCTCGGCTGCCCGCCACGACGTCACCGTGATTGGACGCGCCCGCCCACGTCGCCGCGATCGAACGCGACGGCCTTCGCGTGATCGGCAGGGAGACGTTCACCGTCCGCGTGCACGCCCTCGCCTCGATCGCCGCTGCTCGCCGCGCGGACCCTCGTGCTGCTGACCACGAAGGTGAACGACAACCACACGGCGGCAGAGCGCGCTCGCCGACACCGTGCGCGAGGACACCGTCGTGCTGTGCGTGCAGAACGGGCTGCATGGCGAGGCGATCGTCAAGGCGGCTGCTCGGCGCGCGCGTGTCTGCGTGCTGCGCGCCATCACGCAGTGCGGCGCGATCTTCCGCGAGCCCGGCGTGGTCGACTTCAGGATCGGCGGCGAAACGCTACGTCGAAGCCAGCCCGCGCAGCGCAGTCATCGCGGACCTGCTGACGGCGAGCGGGCTCGACGGACGGGTCTCCGACGGCGATTGCCGTCGAAGTGTGGCGGAAGCTGATTTTCAACTGCGTCATCAATCCGATTACGTCAATCACCGGCGGCGAGGTCGGCTCGATCGCCGACGCCCGTCTCGACCCCGCTCAAGCAGCTCGTGATCGACGAATGCCTCGCGCGTCGCGCGCGCCGACGGCGTCACGTTCGAGATCGATTTCATCAGGCGCTCGCCGAGGTCTTCCGGGCCATCGCGCAACACGGCGTCGATGCGGCAGGACCTGCTGAAACGGAAACCGACCGAGATCGACCACATGAACGGCGCGGTGGTCGCGCTCGGCGCAACGCTACGGCATCGACTGCCCGGTCAACGGCTGCGCTCGTCGCCATCATCAAAGCGATTGGAAAAGCCGGGAGTTGAGGTTAGATACGGACGTGGATTCCGCCGTTTGCGCGCGTCGGCATCGTCGCCAAGTCGCACCTGCGCGCAGCGACGCAAGCACCTGACCGACATCGAAGCCTGGCTCGCGGCCCGCGGCACGACGCCGTCTTCGAAACGGCCACGGCCGCCTTGATGCCGGCGTGCGCCGCACCGCCATGTCGCCGACAAGTCCACGCTCGTGACGTCCGTCGACCTGGTGGTCGTGCTGGGCGGCGACGGGACGCTGCTCTCGATTGCCGACGCCATCGGCGCCGCCGGATCCGGCATTCCGATGCTCGGCGTGAACTTCGGCAGCCTCGGCTTCCTCACCGAGGTGACGCTGCCCGAGCTGTATCCCGTCGCTCGAAGCCGCGCTCGGCGGCAGGCGCACGCGTCGAGGAGCGGATGATGCTGAACTCGACGACGACGAGCGGCGGCGCCGCGTTCGCCGAGCACATCGCGCTGAACGACGTCGTGGTCACCAAGGGCGCGCGGTCGCGCATGATCGACTTTGTCGGTGTCGGTCGGCGACGAGTTCGTCACGCGCGTCAAGGCCGACGGGTTGATCGTGGCGACGCCGACCGGCTCCACCGCCTACAACCTCGCCGCCGGCGGTCCGATCGTGTCAGCCCGAGCATGGACGCGCGTGATCCTGACGCCGATCGCGCCCGCACACGCTCGACCAACCGGCCGATCGTCATTCCGGCAGCGTCGCCGGTCCGCGGTCCAGCCGCTGATCGAAGATCGCGACGAGGTGTTCGTGACCTTCGACGGCCAGGCGGGGTTCCAGCTGCAGGCGGGCGACGAGATCCGCATCTGCCGCGCGGACCGGACGCTGCGGCTGATCCGCCCGTCGACGCGCAGCTACTTCGAGGTGCTTGCGCGAGAAACTGAAGTGGGGCGAGCGATAGACTGACGACTGACGACTCACTGCATCGTCAGGATGCGCCGCCATCGTCTCGATCCCGTCCCAGAGGTTCTGAATCCGCACGTTCTCGTTCGCGCCGTGCTGGTTGTTGTCGAAGTTCACGATCGACAGGCCGATCGTGGGCACTTTCAGCACGTCGCTGAACAGATAGAACGGCGCGCTGCCGCCGATCGTCGGTAACCGGACGATCGTCCCGCCGGCGGCGTCGGACACGCGCCGTGCTGATCGCGCGCGCAATCGGCGTGTCCATCGCCGTGCGGCCCGGCCGGATACCCGCCCATCCGCGTCACGCTGCGCGATGCAGCGGATGCGCCGCCCGCGTCGTCGGCGTCCGGCTCCTTGTCGACGATGAAGTAGCCCTGCTTGCGTGACGTGCGCGACGAGGCGATCGAACTGCTTCGTCGGATCGACGCCTTTGACGAACCGGAGGTCGAGCCGCGCCTGCGCCGACGCGGGAATGATCGTCCGGCCCTGACCGCCGACGCCGCCGCCGGCCTCCATCGCGTTGATGTTCAGCGTCGGCAGGTTGTGCCGCAGCTCGAGCCGATCCGGCGACTCTCGGGCCGCGCGAAGCCGAACGCCTTCATCAGCACCGGCGCCACGTCGGGGATCTCGTCGATCGCCTTGCGCTCCTCCGCCGTCAGCGGCATCGCGTCGTCGTAGAAGCCGTCGATCGTCACGCGCCCGGCATCGTCTTTCATCGACGCCAGCGAGCCGGGCGAGCGCGAGCGCCGGGTTCGGCGCCCAGTTGCCGTAGTTGCCGCTGTGCATGTCGCGCGCCGGGCCGTAGACGGTGACGAGCGCGTTCATGATTCCGCGCGCGCCGAAGCTGAGCGTCGGCGCGATCGCTCGGCGTGCCGCGGGCCGTCGACGAGCAGCAGCGCGTCGGCCGCGGATCCGATCGCGCGTGGTCGCGCATCGCCGCTTCGAGCGATGGGCGAGCCCGCCTCTTCCTCGCCTTCCATGATCACGCGGATGTTCGACGTCAGCGCGATGTTCGCGGCGTCGAGCGCTTCGATGGCGGCGAGGAACGCGACGATCGGCGACTTGTCGTCGGACGCGCGATCGTCCGTAGACCCGCCACTCGGGATCGATCCGGTCCTGCCACGTCGTCAGCGTGATCGTGCGTCCGGCCGGCTCGTGCTCGCGCCACGATGACCGGCTTGAACGGCGCGCTTCGTACGGTCCACTCCGACGGATCGACCGGCTGGCCGTCGTAGTGGAAGTAGAAGGTCAGCGTCCGGCGGACGTTCGGCATCCGGCGCTCGGCGATGACCAGCGGTGCGCCGCCGGTCGGCGACGATCTCCGGCGCGAAACGACGATGCTCGAACATCGCGCGTCAGCGCCTCGGCGTTCCGCTGGATGTCGCGCGGGTTCGCACGCGACGTTGGGCATCGAGAGGTGAGTCGAACAGCTCGAGCAGGATCTGCTTCTCGTGGTCGACACGCCAGGCGCGGACCTGCGTCACGGTTTCCTGCGTGGTCGCGCCGATGAGCGTGACCGCGGCGAACACGAGGCATAGCCGCTTGAGGTTGGTCATTGTTGTTTACCTGCCCGACGCTCCCGGAAGTACTCGACCTGGAATTTCTGGCACATTCCGGTTGTGCTCGTCCAGCGTGCCGGCAAATGCGTGCGAGCCGTCGTTCTTCGACACGAAATACAGGAAGTTGGCTGGCGCCGGCTGCACGGCGGCGCCTCGAGCGCGGCGCGGCCCGGCGAGCGCAATCGGCCCGGGCGGCAGGCCCGGATTCCGGTAGGTGTTGTACGGCGAATCCATCGACAGGTCTTCGCGCTTCAGATTGCCGCGCGATGCTTGCCGGCGCGCTGCAGCGCGTGAGATGACCGTCGGATCGCACTGGAGCGCCATGCCGATGCGCAGCCGATTCGCATACACCGCCGGCGACGAGGCGGACCGCTCGTCCGGCCGGCCGGTTTCCTCTCGACGATCGACGCCGGGGTGACCGCCTGCGCGGATCGGTCAGCGATCGGTCGGCGGCCTTCTGTCGAAGTTCGGGAGAGAACGCGTGCGCAAACCGCTGCGACCATCAGCCGCACGAGCTGCGCGGCGACCGTCTTTCGCGGCAGCGGATAGGTGTCCGGAAAGAGATAGCCCTCGAGATCCTTCGCCGCCGGCATCCAGTTCGCGGATCGGGTTCGGGATCGCTCGCCGCCGCAGCGACGAACTCGGAGGCCTTGCCCAGGCCGTGACGACTTCGAAGATCTTCGACATCTCCGCGATCGACAGTCCTTCGCGAAACGTCACCGTGATCACGAAGACGTCGCCGCGCGCGATCTTGTCGATCACGTCGAACGGCGTCATCGGACGGTCGAATCGGTATTCGCCTGCCTGAAGACGACGCCCTTGCCCGCTCATGTACAGCGCGATGCGATGATCGTGGTGGAATCGCGAATCACGCCGGCCGCGACGAGCCGATCGCCGATCGTGCGGCTGCCCCGCGCCCTGAGGAATCTCGATGAACTGATCGGGTGTCGCGTAGCCCGCGATACGGCTTGTTGACGCGGACGTACAGCAGCCGGCCAGCCGCGCCCGCCGGCGACGATGAGCAGCACGAAGCAGCCACGCGATCCGTTTCAGCATCGCCTATCTAATCCCTAATCCCGAATCCGATCTGTCCAGGATAGTCTTGCAGGATGATCGCGGCCGCAGGCGGCGTCCAGCGCCTGCTTGCGCTTGCGCCAGTCGCGCTCGCGTGACGGCAAGCCGCTGGTCGGCTTCGTGGCTGGTCAAGCGCTCGTCTTCGGTCTGCCACCGGCACCATCGTCCGCGTCCTCAGCGCGTCGATGAAAGCGACCACCGCGGGCGTCGCGCTCGGTCGGCGTCCCGTCGAGCCGCGACGGCAGTCCCACGACGATCGTCTCCGAGCCCATCGTCTTCCGCCCGCAGCCGGCCAACCAGATCGGCGACGCGATCGATCGCGTCGGACGGGTTGGCGACTGCCAGCGTCGGTCAGCGGACGCGCGAGCGTCCGCGACGGATCGCTGATCGCGAGACCGATGCGCCGAGCGCCGACGTCGATGCCAAGCACGCGCACACCACAATGTTATAATTTCGCCTCTCCTTGAAAGCGTCCGGCGTTTCTTTTCTTGCGGCCTTCGCGTCGGTTGCGGCCCTCGGCGGCCCAAGTCCGATCGCGCGCGCACCGAATCGCTGTCGCGCCGTGCCACCGATCGCCTGCAGGCACTGCAGCGCGAGGCCGATCGCCTGGCCGCGGACGAGCGCACGCTGCTCGGCGACATGCGCATGCTGGAGATCCAGCGGCAGCTCAAGGCGGAAGAGATCAAGCAGATCGACGCCAACGTTGACGGCGCGTGCGGGACGAGCTGGATGGCGACGAGCGAGCGGATCACCGCGCTCGACGAAGTCGGCGGCCGTCGCGCGGCCGCAGCCCGCGCGCGGCTGGTTGAAACCTACAAGCTCGGTCGCGCGCGTACGTTCGCCTCCTGCTCGGCCACCCGACGTGCAACGTCTCGCGGCCAGGCCGCGCGCGTGTGGCGGCCCTGGCCGCCATCGATCGGCAGCGCGTCGTCTCGTTTCAGCAGCGAACGCTCGACGAGCTGACGGCCGCACGGACGGCGTTGCAGGAGCGCGAGCAGCAGCGTCTGGCCGCGCTCGCGCCGACGCCGAGCGGGCGCAGGCCGCGGCGGCTGAGGCGACCGCCGCGCGGAACAATCTGGTGCGCGACATCGATCGGCGGCGCGATCTGAACGCGCAGCTCTCTGGCGAACTGCAAGCCGCCCAGCAGAGGCTGCAGCAGGTGCTGCGCGACGCCGGGAGCGTGCTGCCAGGCGGCAGCTGCCGCCGGCGCGGCGCTGCCGATGCGGCCGTTCCAGGTCAGCTCGACTGGCCGGCCGTAGGAGGCACGGTCTCGCGTGCCGCTCTCGCCTGTCGGCGCCCCGCGAGCAAGGGCATCGAGATCGCGGCCCCGAGGGAGCGCCGCCGCCTCTGGCGGTTCACGACGGCACGCGTCGCGTTTGCCGGCCCGTTTTCCGGGCTTCGGCACCCTGGTGATCGTGGACCACGGATCGCAGACGTTCAGCCTGTACGGCGATCTGCTCGACGTGGCGGTGAAGAAAGGCGACCGAGTCGACCGTGGGCAGCGGCTGCGGCATCGGTCGGGCCAACCTCGTCCGGCGCGGCCGGGCTGTACTTCGAGCTGCGCGTCGACGGACGGCCTGTGGACCCGCTGCAATGGCTGAAGAAGCGCTAGCAGCGTCAGGGTGCTTATGTCATCTCGAACCCGTCTGATCGTGATGTCCATCTCCGCGCCGGTGATCGCGTTCGCGATCGTCGGCGGTTTCCTCGGCAAGGTGATGGCGCGCGAGGACACCTACCAGCATCTCAAGATCTTCGACGACGTGGTCGGGCTTGATTACGAGCAGCTACGTCGACGAGGTCAACGTCGACAAGGTCATGCGCGGCGCGATGCGTGGGCTCGCCGACGCGCCTCGATCCCGACAGCGCCTATCTGACGCCGCAGCAGGTGAAGCAGGTCGAGAGGCGGCGCGGCGCTGCCGCCGGCCGGCGTCGGCCTCGAGCTGACCGCGTCAGTACTATCTGCGCGTCATCGCGGCGCGCGACAGCTCGCCCGCGGCGAAGGCGGGCGCTGCGCACCGGGCGACTACATCCGCGATGATCAACGACATCGCCGACGCACGACATCGTCGGTGTGGGAAGGCATGCGCGCGCGCTGCGCGGCGCGGCCGGGCTCGAAGGTCACCGTCACCGATCATCCGCGGCAACGCCGCCGATCCGCACGTCGGTCGAACTCACGCGCGAAGCCGATCCGACCGTCCGACGTGACCGGCCGCATCGCCGACGCCGGGCATCGGCTACGTCCGCGTCGCGGCAGTCGGACCGAAAACCGCCGCGCAGGTGAAGTCGCAGATCGCCGGACCTCACGAAGAACGGCGCCGTCGAAGCTCGATCGTCGACGTTCGCCGCACTCGTCCGGGTCGGTCGACGAGGGGCTGGCGCTGGCGCGGTTGTTCGTGGCCAACGGCACGCTGCGCGATTCGCGAGACGCAAGAACGCGCCGAAGGAAACGATTGCCGCCGCGGCCGGCGATGGATCGATTGCGCTGCCGACGTCGGTCCTCATCGACACCGGCACGTCGGCCGCCGCGGAAATCTTCGCGGCGGCGCTCGCCGGGAACAAACGCGCAGATCTGATCGGCGAGCACACGATCGGCCGCGCCGCGACGCAGAAGCTGGTGAAGCTGCCTGACGGCAGCCGGACTGTGGCTCTCGACCACGCGCTACCTGACCCCGTCCGGCGCGCCGCTGCACGAGAAAGGGATCGAGCCGACGATCGCGGTCGACGAGCCCGACGTGAGTTCGGCCAGCCGCCGCCGGCCACGGACGTCGATCCTGAACAAGGCCCTCGAACAACTCCTGCCGAGAAGAAAGCCGCGTAGTATACTGAACGCGTTTCGCAGTATAGGCGCGTAGCTCAGTGAGGTTAGAGCGCCTGCTTGACACGCAGGAGGTCGGTGGTTCGAGTCCACCCGTGCCTAATCTCCCTCAGTCATGAATCAGATCGCGTGTCACGCTTCCGGACGGATCGAGTCGCACCGTGCCAGCCAGGCACGCCCGTCCGCGACGTGGCGGCCGCGATCTCGCCGGGCCTCGCCCAGCGCCGCGCTCGCCGGCATCGTCGACGGCAAGCTCGTCGACCTGTCCTATCCGCTCGAGCAAGGACGCGGCGGTCAGCATCGTCACCGACCGCAGTCCCGAGGCGCTGGCGCTGTGCCGGCACAGCACCGCGCATCTGCTGGCGGCAGCCGTCACCAACCTGTTTCCCGGCGCGCAGTGCGGCATCGGCCCGGCCACCGACGAGGGCTTCTTCTACGACTTCGTCGTCGACGCGGCCGTTCGTGCCGGAGGACCTCGAGGCGATCGAAGCGAAGATGCGCGAGCTCGCGTCGGCAGGACCTGATCTACGAGCGGCAGATGTGGCCGCGCGACGAAGCGAAAGCGTTCTTCGCGAAGCGCGGCGAGCCGCTGAAGGTGCAGCTGATCGACGAGAAGACGGAAGGCCAGACGGAGGTCTCCTGCTACACGATCAAGGACAAGCGACACCTTCATCGACTTCTGCGTCGGCCCGCACGTGCCGTCGACCGGCAAGCTGAAGGCGTTCAAGCTGCTCAGCACGTCGAACGCCTACTGGAAGGGCGACGCGCGCAACCAGCCGATGCAGCGCATCTACGGCACCGCGTTCCTCTCCGACAAGGAGCTGAAGGCGCACCTGCACGCAGATCGAGGAAGCGAAGAAGCGCGACCACCGCAAGCTCGGGCGCGAGCTCGGGCTGTTCACGTTCCATCCGTGGGCGCCGGGCGCGGCGTTCTGGCTGGACAAGGGCACGACGCTCTACAACACGCTCGCGAACTACATGCGCGACGTGCTGTTGCCGAACGGCTACGTCGAGGTGAAGACGCCGCTCATCTACAACAAGGCGCTGTGGGAGACGTCCGGCCACTGGGCGCACTATCGCCAGAACATGTTCCATCATCGAGTCCGAAGGCGAGACAGATGGCGCATGAAGCCGATGAACTGCCCCGGCCACTATCCTGCTGTTCGCGAGCGAGGCGCACAGCTATCGCGAGCTGCCGATGCGCTTTCACGAGCAGACGCCGCTGCACCGCAACGAGGCGTCGGGCGTGCTGTCGGGACTGACGCGCGTCCGCCAGTTCTCGCAGGACGATGCGCACTGCTTCGTCATGCAGGAGCAGATCGGCGACGAGGTCGAGCGGCTGATCGCGCTCGTGCAGCGCGTCTACGGCGATTTCGGCCTGCCGTATCGCCGCGAAGCTGTCGACGCGTCCGGCCGAGTTCATGGGCGAGGTCGCCACCTGGGATCACGCCGAAGCGCAGCTGAAGGCGGCGCTCGAGCGCGCCGGCATGGCCTACACCGTCAACGAAGGCGACGGCGCGTTCTACGGTCCGAAGATCGATTTCGACGTCACCGACGCGATCGGCCGGAAGTGGCAGTGCGCGACGATCCAGCTCGACTACCAGCATGCCGGAGCGGTTCGACCTCAAATATATCGGCGCCGACAACACCGAGCACCGGCCGGTGGTCATCCACCGGGCGATTTTCGGCAGCTTCGAGCGCTTCATCGCGATCCTGATCGAGCACTACGCCGGGGCGTTTCCGCTGTGGCTGGCGCCGGTGCAGGCGGTGGTGCTGCCGATTGCCGACCGTCACCTGGCCTACGCCGCGTCGGTTCGCGACCAGCTGGCAGGCGGCCGGGCTGCGCGCCGAACTCGACGAGCGCCAGGAGAAGATTGGATATAAGATCCGAGAGGCCCAGCTGCAGAAGGTGCCCTACATGCTGGTCGTCGGCGATCGCGAGAGCAGCGGAGGGCACGGTGTCGGTGCGCGAGCCGCGCGGGCGGCGATCAAGGGCGCGACGCTCGGTCGACGCGCTTCGTCGCGACGACGAGCGCGCGAAGGAAACTGCGCCTCAGCGCAGGCGCAAGGCTGAAGCCGGCTGAGCCGGTAGCGTAGGAGGCTTTATCGCTTTCGACAGAAGTCCCCGCCGTGACGACCGCACGCGCGTCAACGAACGCATCCGCGTCCGCGAAATCCGCGTCATCGACGACACCGGCGCGCAGCTCGGCATCATGCCGCCGCCGCAGGCGCTCGCGCATCGCCAAGCAGAAGGGGCTCGACCTGGTCGAGATCTCGCCGACGGCCGGTGCCGCCGGTCTGCCGCATCATGGACTTCGGGAAATACCAGTACCAGGAGCAGAAGCGCGCGCGCGAGGCGCGGAAGCACCAGAAGGTGATCGAGGTCAAGGAGATCAAGTTCCGCCCGAAGGTCGACGAGCACGACTACCAGTTCAAGAAGAAGCACATCGAGCGCTTCCTCGAGGACGGCGACAAGGTGAAGGCGACGATCTTCTTCCGCGGCCGCGAGATGGCGCACCCGGAAATCGGCCGGCGGATTCTCGAGCGGCTGATCGAGGAACTGGCGCGACGTGGCGCTCGCCGAAACGATGCCGCGGATGGAAGGCAACCAGATGCACACCATCCTGACGCGGCGTCCGCAAAGCGGCGGCGGCAAAGGCAAAGGCGGCGGCGACGGCACGACGACGACGTGCGACGACGAAGAACGACGACGACACGCAGAGACCGCGGAACACGCAGAAAGAATACGATTGCTCTGCGAGTTCTGCGAGTGCTCTGCGTTAAACGTGAGAGACAGATGGCGAAAAAGCAGAAGATCAAACTGAAGACCACCGCGGCGCCGCCAAGCGCTTCAAGCGGACCAAGAACGGCAAGTTCCTGCGGGGCAAGGCGTTCAAGCAGCACATCCTGAGCAGCAAGACGAGGAAGCGCAAGCGCGGGCTCCGCGGGCACGACGACGGTCGCGCGCCGTCGACGCGCCGAAGCTCGCACGGATGCTGCCGTATAAATAGGCGATGGACTGGGATTTAGGGACTGAGACTCAGAGCTAGTGCTGACTGAGTAGTCCGGCAGTTGCCAGCGTGAGCCGTGAGGAGACTAGAAGATGCCGCGTGTAAAACGAGGAACGGTCCGGCGCGCCAAGCGCAAGAAGCTGCTTGGCCTGGCGAAGGGCTATTACGCCAACAAGAGCAAGCTGTATCGCGCCGCGAAAGAGTCGGTCGACACGGCGCTCAAGCTACGCCTTCGTCGGCCGCCGCCGCAAGAAGCGCGACTTCCGCCGCCTGTGGGTGGTCCGCATCAACGCCGCCGCGCGCGAGCACGGCCTCGACCTACGGGCAGTTGATCAACGGCCTGAAGAACGCCGGCGTCACGCTCGACCGCAAGAGCCTGTCGGAGCTGGCGATCGCCAGCCCGGCGGCGTTTGCGACGCTGGCCAAGCAGGCCAAGGCTGCAGCGAAGATCGCCGTCAAGTCGGCGAAGAACGTCGACAAGGCCGTCGCGTCAAGACGGCCAACGCCAGAGCGGCTGCGAGCTCAGCAGCCACGTCGTTGGCTCTGGCCAGCGCCTGCGTCCGCTAGCCCACACGTCCATAGCCCCTATCCATCCGACTCTGCCCGACGCTTCCGCAGCCGTCGGCGCTCGTCGCCGCATTCGAGCGCGAGCTCGCCGCGGCGGCGTCCGTCCGCGACGCGCAGTCGCTCCGCGACCGCTACCTCGGCCGCAAGAACAGCGTCGTCGCCGTCGTGGATGCAGCTGATCGGCAGCGCGCCGCCCGACCAGAAGAAAGACATCGGCCGCTACGCCAACGAGCTGAAGCAGGCGCATCGAGGCGCGCTGGACGGCCTACGAAGAGCGCGCGCAGAACGCCGCGGCCGGCCGGCGCGCGTCGACGTCACGCTGCCCGGACGCGTGCCGCTGCTCGGCCACCGCCATCCGCTGACCATCGTCCGCGACGCGCATGGAAGAGATCTTCACGCGCATGGGCTTCGCGATCGTCGAAGGGCCCGAGGTCGAGGACGAGTGGCACTGCTTCGACGCGCTGAACATGCCGGCCGAGCATCCCGCGCGCGACATGCAGGACACGCTCTACCTCGCGACGCCGATCGCCGGCGATCGACGGCGACCCGACGATCGTGCGGACGCTGCTGCGGACGCACACCTCGTCGATGCAGATCCGCTACATGCAGGCGCACCAGCCGCCGATCCGCATCGTCGTGCCGGGCCGCGTCTACCGCCGCGACGATCTCGACCTGACGCACTCGCCGGCGTTCTCGCAGATCGAAGGCGCTCGTGGTCGGCGAAGGCATCTCGCTCGCCGATCTCAAAGGCACGCTGCTCGCCTTCGCGCGCGCAGATGTTCTGCGCCGAAGGTCGCGCGTGCGGTTCCGCCCGAGCTTCTTCCCGTACACCGAGCCGAGCGCGGAGATCGACGTCAGCTGCTGGCAGTGCGACGGCGCCGGCTGCGCGATGTGCAAGAAGAGCGGCTGGATCGAGATCGGCGGCTGCGGCATGGTCCACCCGGCGGTGTTCGAGGCGGTCGGCTACGACGCCGGAGCAGTACACCGGCTTCGCGTGGGGCATCGGCATCGAGCGCGTCGCGATCCTGCGCTATCAGGTCGAGGACATCCGGCTGTTCTACGAAAACGATCTGCGGTTTCTGGAACAGTTTCCGCACTGATGGCAGCGACGATGACGAACGACATGAGACTGGTTCTCTCCTGGCTTCGTGAATTCGTCGACGTGCAACGGCGTCCGGCCGAGGATGATCGCCGGGAGACGCTCGCGCTTGCGCGGCTTCGAGGTCGCGTCGATCGAGCCGCTCGACGGCGGCGACGCGGTGATCGACTTCGAGGTCACCGCCAACCGGCCCGACTGCCTGAGCGTGCTCGGCCTCGCGCGCGAGGTCGCGACCGCCTACGACCTGCCGCTCACGCTGCCGTCGCACGGACGCCGGACGCGACGGTCGCGCTGGCAGCGCTGCCGACCGGCATCGTCCGATCGCGTGACGGTCACGATCGACGACGACGAGCTGTGTCCCGCGCTACGCCGCGGCGGTCGCCGACGTCACGGTCGGGCCGTCGCCGGCGTGGCTGGCCGCGCGGCTGCAGGCCGCCGGCGTCCGGCCGATCAGCATCGATCGTCGACATCACCAACTACGTGAACCTCGAGCTCGGCCAGCCGATGCACGCGTTCGATCTCGCGCGGCTCGCCGGCGCCGGAGATCCGCGTGCGGCGCGCGAAGCCGGGCGAGACGATCACGACGCTCGACGGCGTCGAGCGCAAGCTCGAGCCCGACATGCTCGTCATCGCCGACCGCGATCGCGCGCAGGCGATCGCCGGCGTCGATGGGCGGCGCCGCCTCGGAGGTCTCGGCGGCGACGACGACGGTCGTGTTCGAGAGCGCGTACTTCAAGCCGGCGTCGGTGCGGCGCACGAGCAAGCGGCTCGGCCTCAAGACCGAAGCGTCCGTCGCGCTTCGAGCGCGGCGCCGACATCGGCGGCCAGGTCGTGCGCGCTGCAGCGCGCGATCGCGCTGATGCAGCAGATCGGCGCCGGCCGGCCGGTCGGCGCGATCGTCGACTGCTACCCGCAGCCGCGCGCAGCCGACAGCGACTCCACCTGCGGCGCGACGCGGCTCGCGCGCGCTGCTCGGCGTCGTCGGTGCCCGACGCCGACGTCGTGCGGATCCTGCGCGGCCTCGGCCTCGAGGTGACGCCGGCCGCCGACGGCTGGGACGCGGTCGCGCCGACCTTCCGCGTGGATCTGCTGCGCGAAGCCGATCTCATCGAAGAGGTCGGCCGGCACTACGGCTTCGACAAGCTCGAGCCGACGTTCCCGGTCGTGACGCAGCCGGCGCCGCCGCCCGATCCGCGCATCGCCGCGCGATCAGCTCGTGCGGCGCGTGCTGACCGCGGCCGGCTGCTCGGAAGCGGTGACGTTCGGCTTCATCGAAGCGCAAGGCCGCGGAAGCGTTCCGTCGCCGCGCAGTCACGCCTCGCCGTCGCGCATCGCCAACCCGCTGTCGGCGAAGTTCGACACGCTGCGGCCGTCGCTGCTGCCCGGCCTGGTCGACGCCGTCGCGCACAACCGGCGGCACGGCCGGCGCGACGTGCAGCTCTTCGAGATCGGCACGCGCTTCGCGCCGACGGCGAGACGCGCGGCGTCGCGGTCGGCCTGGACCGGAGGCGGCGCCGGCGAGCACTGGTCGGGCGGCGCGCGCGAGGTCGACTTCTTCGACGTCAAGGGCGTCGCCGGAGCATCTCTGCGACGCGCTCGGCGTGCCGTCGCGCTTCGAGCCGGTCCGCGAGCCGTTCCTCGTGCGCGGGACAGGCCGCGTCGATCCTCGTCGCCGACGGGCCCGTCGCGCGGCGCACGGCTCGGCGTCGTCGGCCAGCTGACGCCGGCGCTCGCCGACGCGCGCGGTCTGCCGCGTCAGGATCGCGTGTTCGTCGCCGAAGTCGATCTCGATCGCGCTCCAGCGCGCGCGCGTGGCCGGCGAGCGACGCCACGCGTCCGCTGCCGCGCCATCCGTTCGTCGTCCGCGATCTCTCGATCGTCGTCGCCGATACCTTGCCTGCGGAAATCATTCGTGGCACCATTCTGGCGGCCGGACGCGATCTGCCGGCGCCGCTCGACCGCGCTCGAGCTTTTTCGATCGGTATCAGGGCAAGGGCGTCCCGGCGGGCGCGCGTGAGCCTCTCGGTGCGGCTGACGTTCCAGGCCGCCGATCGCACGCTGACCGACGCCGAAGTGCAACAGAGCGTCGAGACGATCCTGCGCGGCGCTCGTCCGCGAGCACGCGCGCCGCGACAACGAGATAGCGATGAGGACATCGTATGGCGAAGACAGCGACCCGCAGCGTGGATCTCGAGCCCATCGATCGGCTCGGAGGAGAAGGTGAAGCTTCTCGTCGGCCTGGTCGAGCGCACTGAAGCTGCGAGACGGCTCGCGCGCCGCGGAAGAGAACCAGCGGCTGTCGCGCGAGATCGACGCGCTGCGCGCGCGGCTCGCGCGCGAGCGAAGGGGTCGCCACCGAGCTCACGACGCTGAAGGAAGAGCGCGACGTCATCCGGACGCGCGTGACCGACATGCTCGAGCAGCTCGAAGCGCTCAGCCTGTAAGTCAGATCACCATGCCGGACGACGCCGTCATCTCGGTCGAGATCCACGGGCAGCGCTACCCGATCCGCAGCACGCTCGACCGAGGCGTATGTGGCGCGGCTGGCGAGCTACGTCGACGAGAAGATGCGCGCCGCGGCCGACTCGGCGCCGACCGGCGATATGCTGCGGCTCGCGGTGCTCGCCGCGCTCAACGTCGCCGACGAGCTGTTCCGCTGCCGGGACGTCACGGCGCGCGCAACGGCGAACTGGCCGGAGCGCGCCGGCGAGCTCGAACGCCTCGCTCGATCGCGTCCTCATGGCGTCGAATCGGGTTCCGGGTTCAGGGTCGCCTGGGTTCAGGCGCGTCGATCGCGAGCTTCGGCGCTCGAACCGGCACCCTGAACGCGACTTGAACCGTGAACCCTGAACCCTTTATCGATAGGATCGGTCCAGAGTTCTGGGTCCCTGCGTTGTTCGTGATGGCGGATGGCTCGTTGAGCCAATGTTTACCCAAGTGAGTCGCGACGCCGCGTGGTGTGCATGCCTCTGTAACGAGGAAGCCTGAAGCGCGGCTTGTTATGAGCGGTTCCACCTGCTTTAGCAGGTTCATCGACCTCCCCACACGGCAAAGCGGGGCTTTTCGCTCGCGCACCCCACCAGTTCTTCTCGTTAATCGGACTCATCTGGGGTCTGACCCCGGCAACGGGAAAGGACGTCACGCGTGTTGTCTGATTTCGCGAAGATCATCGTTCCCGCCTGGTCGTCACCGCCATCGTCGGCGGCGGCGATGTTCGCCGTCTGGGTCGCCAACCGCAAGCGCATCGCCGCCGAGACCGTCGGCCGCGCCGAAGAGCAGGCGCAGCGCATCGCCCGGGACGCCGAGCGCGACGCCGAGACGACGCAAGAAGGAAGCGCTGCTCGAGGCGAAGGAAAAGGCGCACGACATCCTGATGGAGGCCGAGCGCCAGGCCGCGCCAGACCGGCAGCAGGCGGCGGCGCTCGAGCAGACGCTCGTCCGCCGCGAGGCGGCGGCTCGCCGAGCGGCAGGCGGCGATCGAGCGCCTCGAGAAGGAGCTCGCCAGCCGCGACCAGGCGCTGCGCGAGCGCGAGACAGCGTCACGGCCGCGGCGGCCGCCAAATGCGAGCAGCTCGTCGCCCAGCAGCAAGCACGAGCTCGAGCGCGTCGCCGGCCTGACCGCCGACGAAGCCAAGGAACTGCTGATCAAGCAGATCGAAGGCGAGGCGCGGCACGACTCGGCCAACCTGCTGAAGCGGCTCGACGCCGAAGCGCGCGAGACCGGCGGTCGACCGCGCCAAGCAGTACATCACCGAGGCGATCCAGCGCTGCGGCGCCGAGCACGCGATCGAGACCACGGTCTCGGTCGTCGATCTGCCGAGCGACGACCTCAAGGGACGCATCATCGGCCGCGAGGGCCGCAACATCCGCGCGCTCGAGCTCGCCACCGGCGTCGACCTGATCGTCGACGACACGCCGGGCGCGATCATCCTCTCCGGCTTCGATCCCTACCGCCGCGAGATCGCCAAGCAGGCGATCGAGCGGCTGATCGCCGACGGCCGCATCCATCCCGCGCGCATCGAGGAAGTCGTCGCAGAAGGTGAAGGACGAGACCGACGAGGCGATGCGCAAGGAAGGCGCCGCCGTCGCGTTCGAGCTCGGCCTGCACGATCTGCATCCGGAGATCCACCGGCTGATGGGCCGCCTCAAGTACCGCACCAGCTACGGCCAGAACGTGCTGGCGCACTCGGCGGAGGTCGCGCGGCTCGCCGGCATCATGGCGCGGGAGGTCGGCCTCGACGCGCACGTCGCCGTCCGCGCCGCGTTCGTGCACGACATCGGCAAGGCGATCGACCGCGAGATGGAAGGCACGCACCTGCAGATCGGCATCGACTTCCTGCGCAAGCACGGCGAGAGCGAGGCGGTGGTGATGGCGATGGCCGCGCACCACATGGACATCGACTGGCCGTCGCTCGAGGCGATGATCGTCCAGGCGGCCGACGCGATCTCGGCGGCGCGGCCCGGCGCGCGCCGCGACATCCTCGAGTCCTACGTCAAGCGGCTCGAAAAGCTCGAGGGCATCGCCGACTCGTTCAAGGGCGTGTCGAAGTCGTTCGCGCTGCAGGCCGGCCGCGAGATCCGGATCATGGTCGAGAGCGAGAAGATCTCCGACGAGGAAGCGGTGTGGCTGTCGAAGGACATCGCGCGCGCGCATCGAGAACGAGCTCGAATACCCGGGCCAGATCAAGGTGACGGTGATTCGCGAAACCCGCGCCGTCGACTACGCCAAGTAGGGCGGCCGTGCCCGGTCCGCCCGACCGTCGCCGACTGCTCGGACACGAGCTGATCGCCCGCATCCGCGGCCAGCCTGCCGCCCGCGCCCGCCTGGCTGCTCGGTCGGCATCGGCGACGATGCGGCGGTGGTCGAGCCGGAGCGCAACCGCGTCGAAGTGCTGACGCGTCGACGCGCTGGTCGAGGGCATCCACTTCGATCGCGCCGTTCGTGCCGCCCGACGCGATCGGCCATCGCGCGCTGGCCGTCAACCTCAGCGATCTCGCCGCGATGGGCGCGGCGCCGCGGCTCGCGCTGCTGTCGATGGCGCTGCCGCCGGCGCTGCCGCTCGCCGACTTCGACGCCATCGTCGGCCGGCTTCGCGGCGCTCGCCGCACGCACACGCGCTGCACGTGGTCGGCGGCAACCTGACGCGATCGCCGGGCCCGCTGATGATCGACGTCACCGTCATGGGCACGGTCAAGCGCCGCGCAGGCGCTGACGCGCGCAGGCGCGCGGCCGGGCGACGATCTCTACGTGTCGGCGGCACGATCGGCAGCGGCCGCCGCGGCCGGGCTGCAGATCGCTACAGTCGAGTCGGTCAGCAGTCGTCAGTCGTCAGTCTCAGTCAGATCGAGGCAGTCGACAGCTGACTGCGACTGACGACTGACGACTGGCGACGCCGAGCCGCGGCCTGCGCGCTCTCGGGCGATCCACCTCGCCGCGGAACCGGGCCGCGTCGGCGTGCATGGATCTCAGCGACGGGCTCGCCGACGGCCTCGCAGCAGATGGCCGAAGCCAGCGGCGTCGGCATGACGATCGACGCCGGCGCTGCTGCCGATCGATCCGGCAGCGCGCGCGTTCTTCGAAGCGCGCGGCCTGGACGCGGTCGCTCGAGGCGCTGACCGGCGGCGACGACTACGAGCTGCTGATCGCGGTCCGGCCGCGCACGCAGCGACGCCTCGACCGCGGCGATGCAGCGCGGCGACGTCGTGCTCGACGCGCATCGGACCGCTGCACCGGCCGAGCGCGGATCACGCTGCGCGGTAGCGGGCGCGGCGTCGATCGCGCCGGCGCGCTCCCGCGCGGGTTCAGCCACTTTCGATGATTCACGCTCACGCAAGGCGCTGATCCGCCGCTGGCTGGACACGCTGCTGCACGTGGCCGACACGCCGGAGCGCACGGCCGCGGCGTTCGCGATGGGCGTGTTCTTCGGCTTCTCGCCCTTCCTCGGCTTCACACGGTGCTCGGCGATCATCGTCGCGTTCCTGTTCAATCTCAACCGCGTCGCCGCGCTGCTCGGGGTCTACTCGAACCTGCCGTGGATCATCGCGCCGTACTACGCAATCGTGACGATGATCGGCGCGACGATCACGCGGACACGCGCCCCCGGACGGGTTCAAGGCGCAGCTCGTCGGCGCTGTTCGAAATGTCGGTGTTCCACGGCGAATTCTGGCATCAGCTGATCACAATTCTGAAACCGCTGCTCTGGCCCTACACCGTTGGATCGCTTGCTTGGCGCGATCGCGATGGCCGGGATTGCGTATCCGCTGGCGCTGGCATTCGTGACAAGTCGCCGCCGCATTCGTGACATCATTCACCATCACACGATGATCATTTCCGGCCGCTTCTGGCGGAGGACGATCGTGACGGCGATGGCGGCGATCGGCTTCGTGTCGCTCTACGAAGTCACCGCGCTCGACTCGAAATACGTCGCGCCGCTTCGCGACGCTGCACGAGACGCCGCGCTGCCGGTGCCCGGGCTCGCGCCTCGCCTTCAGCGCCACCGCCTACTGTAAGGGCATCGTCACCGCCTCCGGCGTGCCGGTCCAGAGCGGCGTGGCCGCCGCCGATCCGGAACTGCTGCCGGTCGGCATCGGTGATCGAAATCGATTCGCTGCCGCCAGAAATACAACGGCATCTACACCGTGATGGACACCGGCCCCTCGTGCAGGGCGCGCTGGTCGACGTCTACATGTGGAGCTGCAACGAGGCGCTGCAGTTCGGCCGCAAGCCGATTCACCTGACCGTGCTGCGCCTCGGCTGGAACCCGCGCGCGACGACGCCGAGCTTCCTCGACCGCTTCTTCAAGCGCTCGCCGGAGCCCGAGCGTGCTGCCCGTCCCGGCCGCTACCGCTGCGCCGGCACCTAAGAAAGCTCGAGCAGTCGGGACTGAAGTTCAAGGTCGACGTTCTAGTCGCTTCCACTTCTAACTTCTCACTCTCTACTTCCAACTTCTCGCATTTCCGTCTGATACTGCAGCTCGAACAGCTTGAAGTAGATCCCGCGCTGCGCCAGCAGCTCCTGGTGCGTGCCCGACTCGCGGAGCTGTCCCTTGTGCAGCACCAGGATCTTGTCCATGTCCTGGATCGTCGACAGCCGGTGCGCGATCGCGATCGTCGTCCGCCCGGCCATCAGCACGTGCAGCGCGTCGCGGATGATCAGCTCGGTCTCGGTGTCGACGCTCGACGTCGCCTCGTCGAGGATCGAGCACGCGCGGATCGAACGCCAGCGCGCGGGCGAACGACAGCAGCTGCTTCTGGCCGACCGACAGCGTCGACGCCGCGCTCGGCGACGGCGCTGGCGTAGCCCGTCCGGCAGCCGCGCGATGAACGGTTCGGCGTGGACCGCGCGCGCCGCGCGCCGCACGCGCTCGTCGTCGATCGCCGGGTTGCCGAGACGGATGTTGTCGGCGATCGTGCCCGAGAACAGGTGCACGTCCTGCAGCACCAGGCTGAACAGCCCGCGCACGTCGGCGAGATCCAGCTCGCGGATGTCGACGCCGTCGATCGTGATCCGGCCGCGCTGCACGTCGTAGAAGCGCAGCAGCAGGTTGATCAGCGTCGTCTTGCCCGATCCGGTGGCGCCGACGATGCCGACGCGCTCGCCGGGACGGACCTCGAAGCTGACGTCCTTGCAGCACGAAGTCGTCGGTCGTTGTAGGCGAACCAGACGTCGTCGAAGCCGGATGTGCCCTGCGCCGGCGCCGGCCGCCGCGCCGGCTGCGCCGGCGACTCGATCGACGACCGGCTCGTCGAGCAGCTTGAAGATCCGCTCGGACGAGGCCATCGCCGACTGCAGGACGTTGAACTTCTCCGACATGTCGCTGATCGGCCGGAAGAAGCGCTGCGAGTACTGCAGGAAGGCGACCAGCGCGCCGAGCGTCAGCGTCCGCTGGAGCACGCTGCCGCCGCCGTACCAGATGATCAGCGCCGAGGCGAGCGTGCTGACCACCTCGATCGCCGGGTAGAACACCGCGTAGTAGAAGATCGAGTCGATGTTGGCGTCGCGGTGCTCGCGGTCGATCGTCGTCGAACCGCGCGAAGTTCAGCGCGCTCGCGCCGGAACAGCTGCACCGTCGACATGCCGGTGATGTTCTCCTGCAGGAAGGCGTTGATGCGCGCGATCAGGCCGCGCACGGCGCGGTACGAGTCGCGGACGTTGCGCCGGAACCACTGCGTCACGAAGAAGATGAGCGGCAGCACCGAGAACGCGACCAGCGCCAGCCGCCAGTTCATCCACAGCATCATCGCCATGATGCCGGCCAGCGTGAAGACGTCGCCGAAGATCGTGACCACGCCCGAGGTGAACAGATCGTTCAGGACGTCGACGTCCGACGTCACCCGCGTCATCAGCCGGCCGACCGGGTTGCGGTCGTAGTAGCGCAGGTCCAGGCGCTGCAGGTGGCGGTAGATCGCCATCCGCAGGTCGAACATGATCCGCTGCCCGGTCAGCTGCATCGTCCAGGTCTGGACGTATTCGGCGGCGAACGACGCCGACCAGGACCGTCAGGTAGAGCGCCGCCAGGCCGTCGAGCCCGGCCAGCTGCCGCTGCGTGATGTAGCGATCGATCGCGACCTTGATCAGGTAGGGCTGCGACCAGCGACGCCAGCCGCGCTGACGATGATCGCGACGAAGCGCGAGCGACGACCTGCCGCCAGTACGGCCGCAGGTACTCGCAGCAGCCGCCGCATCAGCCGCGCGTCGTAGGCCTTCCCGAGGATGTCGTCGTCGTGTCGTCAGATCTGATTGGGTAATCGGGTAATCGGATAATCGGGTAATCGATTGGGCGATGTGCCGATCTGCCAATCAATTACCCGATTACCAGATTACCCGATTACCGACTGAGCGACCCGGTTACCGATCGGGGCCCACTCGATACAACCATTATCCTCCTGTGGCCGTCCAACAGGAGTGACCGATGGGAGAGACCCGATCCGACATCCTCCAGGGCACGCTCGACCTGATGGTCCTGCAGACGCTCGACGCGATGGGGCCGCTGCACGGCTACGGCGTCGCGCGCCGCATCGAGCAGATCAGCGAGGACGTCCTCCAGCTCAATCAGGGGACGATCTACGCGTCGCTGCTGCGCTCCAGCAGCGCCGCTGGATTTCGGCGAGCTGGGGCACCTCCGACAACAACCGCAGGGCGAAGTTCTACGCGATCACCAGGGCCGGGCGGCAAACAGCTCGCGGCGCAGACCCGGAACTGGGAGCGGATCTCCGCCGTGATCATGCGGATGCTCCGCCTGGCCGAGCGCTGAGCCGATGTTCACCAGGCTCGCCGTCCTCGCTGTCGCGCCTCCGCGGGCTGGCTGACTGGCGCGCCGCCTGGACGACGAGTTCGACGAAGAGGTCTCGGCGCACCTGGCGATGCTGACCGAGGAGCACATCCGCCGCGGGCTGACGCCGGACGCGGCGCGGCGCGCCGCCGCCGTGCAGTTTGGAGGAGCCGATGCAGATCAAGGAAGAGCACCACGACGCGCCGCGGCCTGCCGTTCGTCGACACGACGCTGCAGGATCTGCGCTACGGGCTGCGCGCGCTGCGCAAGAACCCGGCGTATTCGCTGGTGGCGATCGCGACGCTGGCGATCGGCATCGGCGCCGGCACCACCGTCTTCAGCATCGCCGGCGCGGTGCTGCTGCGGCCGCTGCCCTACGGCGATCCCGGACGGCTGGTCCGCGTCTTCGAGACCAACCCGCTGCAAGAACTGGACGCGCAACATCGCGTCGCCGGCCAACTACGCCGACTGGAAGTCGCAGAACACGGTCTTCACCGACATCGCCGCCTACGAGCAGTTCAACGAGACCGGCAGCGGCGCGAGCGAGATCTTCCTGACCGGCCAGGGCGAGCCGCAGGGGCTGAAGTCGCTCGGCGTCACCGGCAACTTGTTCACCGTGCTCGGCGCGCGGCCGCTGCTCGGCCGGCCGTTCACCGACGAGGAAACCTTCGAGGGCAAGGCGCGCGTGGTGATCCTCAGCCACGGGCTGTGGCAGAGCGCGTTCGCCGGCGACCCGGCGATCATCGGCCGCTCCATCACCCTGAGCGGCCGCGCCTACGACGTCGTCGGCGTGATGCCGCGCGACTTCTTCTTCCCCGGACGCGACGTGCACCTCTGGCTGCCGGTCGCCTACCAGCCGTCGGTGTTCGTGCGATCGCGCCGGCCGCACTGGCTCGGCGTCGTCGCGCGGCTCAGCCGGGCGTCTCGCTCGAACGCGCGCAGCGAGGAGATGGACCAGATCGCGCGCGGCCTCGAGCAGCAGTATCCGGACACGAACACCCAGATGGGCGTGCGCCTCGAGCGGTTCCACGACAGCCTCGCCTACGCGCCGCGCCCGGCGCTCCTGATGCTGAGCGGCGCCGTCGGCGCTGCTGTTCCTCATCGTCTGCGCGAACCTCGCGAACCTGCAGCTCGGGCGCGCGACCGCCCGGACGCGCGAGCTGGCGATCCGGCGCGCGCTCGGCGCCGGGCGCCGCCGCCTGGTCCGCCAGCTGTTGACCGAATCGCTGATCGTCTCCGCGATCGGCGGCGCGCTCGGCTTCGGCTCGCCGTCGCTCGCGCCGGTCGGCGGTGCAGCGGCTCGCCCCGTCGGTGGTGCCGCTGTTCGCCGAGATCCGTCTCGACCCGATCGGTCGTGCTGTTCTCTATCGGCCTGTCGCTCCTCGCGCCGGTCATCTTCGGCGTGCTGCCGGCGCTGATGGCGTCAAGCCAGGACGGCTGGCCGAGCGCGGCGAAGTCGCGTCGCGCGACACGCGTTTCCTGCGCAGCACGCTCATCGCCGCCGAGGTCGCGTTGTCGGTCGTGCTCGTCGTCGGCGCCGTCCTGCTGGCGCGCAGCCTGCTGCGGCTGCAGGCGGTCGACCCGGGATTCGACGGGAACCACGTCGTGACCTTCACGCTGGCCTTGCCGTCCGCCCGCTACGCCACCAGCGCCGATCGCCTGCGCGCCTATCGAAGAGATCGAGCGGCGGCTGGCGCGAGCAACCAGGCGTCCAGGCGGCGGGCGCGGCCAGCACGCTGGCGCTGCGCGGCTTCACCTGGACCGGCGACGCCACCATCGAAGGCCGAGCCCCGACCGACTACGAGCGCGAGCTGCGCCACAAGTCGGTGACGCCGGGATATTTCAAGGCGATGGGCATCAAGCTCCTGGCCGGCCGGACGGTGACCGAGAGCGACACCATCGAGCAGCCGCGCGTCACCGTCGTCAACGAGGCGCTCGCGAAGCAAATATTTCCGCGGCGAGGATCCGATCGGCCGCCGCATCAAGTTCGCGCGCCCGATCGACAACGACCTCTGGGTCACGGTCATCGGCGTCGTCGCCGACGAAAAGCAGGACGGCCTCGATCGGCCGGCGCAGCCGCAGGAGTACTCGAGCCTCCGCCAGCGGGTGCAGAACCCGCTGACCTTCGTCGTGCGCTCGTCGCTCGACGACGGCGGCGATGCTGGCGGCGGCGCGGCGCGAGGTGCAGGCCTTCGATCGCGACCTCGCCCTGACGTCAGTCGCGCCGATGCGCGCCGTCGTCGACGAATCGATGGGCGACCAGCGGTTCCGCACCGTCGCTGCTGGCGGCGTTTGCCGCGATTGCGGTGCTGCTCGCCGCGCTCGGCATCTACGGCGTGCTCGCCTACTTCGTGTCGCAGCGCTCGCGCGAGCTCGGCATCCGGCTGGCCCTTGGGGCACGGCCGCGGGCGCTGTTCGGCATGGTCGTCAGGCAGGGGATGCGGCCGGTCGCCGCCGGCGCGGTGCTCGGCCTGGCGGGCGCGGTGGCAGTCACGACGGTGCTGCAGTCGCTGCTGTTCGGCGTCAGCCCGGTGGACCCGGCCACCTACGCCGCGGCGACCGCGGCGCTGGCGGTGATCGCGCTGGCCGCCTGCGCCATTCCGGCGCTGCGCGCGACGCGCGTCGATCCGCTGGTGGCGCTGACGAGACGAATGAAGTCATATGGCACGACGTGAACGCAGAGCTCGCAGAGATCGCAGAGAACGGACTTGGCTCTGCGGACTCTGCGTTGAACGTTGTCTTCGGCAGGCGCGGGCCGGAGGTGTGTCGGCTAGGAGGCCGCGAGCTCTTCCTCGAGCAGCTGCTTCTTGTGGAGCTCGGCGTAGAGCCCGTTGTGGCGGATCAGCTCGTCGTGCGTGCCGCGTTCGGCGATGCGGCCGCCGTCGAGGACGAAGATGACGTCGGCGTCGCGCACGGTCGAGATCCGGTGCGACACGATGATCGACGGTCCGCTCGCGCATGACGCCGCGCAGGCGCGATCAGGATCTCCTCCTCGGTGTAGGTGTCCACCGCCGACAGGGCGTCGTCGAGGATCAAGGATGCGCGGGTCGATGACGACGGCACGCGCCAGCGCGGTCCGCTGCTTCTGGCCGCCCGAAAGCGTGATGCCGCGCTCCCCGACCATCGTCTCGTAGCCCTTCGGGAAAGTCGGCGACGTCCTTGTCGAGACGCGCGATCGCGGCGGCGGCGAGCGATTCGCTCGTTCCGCTCGGCTGACGCCTGCGCGCTACGCGCGTTCGCGTCGTCGTTCCGCTCGCGCTGCGACGTCGTCGTAGCGCGCAGGCGTGAGCCGAGCGTCCCCCGCATCCAGCCCGAAGGCGACGTTGTCGGCCAGCGTGTCGGAGAACAGGAACGGCTCCTGCGGCACGAAGCCGATCGCGCCGCGCAGGACGTCGAGCGGCAGGTCGCGGACGTCGACGCCGTCGATGAAGACGCGTGCCGGGCGGCGGGTCGTGGAGCCGCGCCAGCAGCGAGATCAGCGTCGACTTCCCCGATCCGGTGACGCCGACGAGCGCGACCGTCTGTCCCGCGTCGATCGTCGCCGACACGTGGTCCAGCACCGGCGCTGCGTCGCCGTAGGCGAAGATCGAGATCGCGGAACTCGATTTCACCCCGGATCGTCCGGCGAGATCGATCGTCGAGTCCACGAGTCCGCTCGACTGCCGGAGCATCCGCTTATGCCGGAGCCGTGTCGGCAATCGCCGGCTCGACGTCGAGGACCTCGAGTCATCCGCTTCCACGACGCCATGCCGCGCTGCAGCATGTTCGTGACCCAGCCGAACGCGATCATCGGCCAGCTCAGCATCGTCAGGTAGGAGTTGAACGCGACGAACTGCCCGACCGTGATCCGGCCCGCGATCACCTCACGGCTGCCGAGCCAGACGACGAGCAGCGCGCCGAGCCCGAGAAAGAACCCCATGCTCGGGAAGAAGAATCCCTGCAGCACGATCAGGCGCGCGATTGCGCCGCAGTACTCGTCGATCGACGCGCGGAACCGTTCGAGCTCCGCGCGCCTCCTGCCGGTAGGCGCGGACGACGCGGACGCCCGACAGCGCTTCCTGCGCGACCGCGCTGACCTCGGACAGCTGCGCCTGGATCTGCTCGAAGCGCTTGTGAATCGCGGCTGCCGAAGACCTTCACCGAGATCGACACGAACGGCAGCGGGATGAGCGACCAGAGCGCCAGCCGCGCGTCGATCGACACCATCACCGACAGCGCGACGACGAACGTCAGCATCGTGTTCGCCGAATACATGATCGACGGGCCGATCATCATGCGGACGGCGTTGCAGATCGTTGGTCGCCCGCGACATCAGGTCGCCGGTGCGGTGCGCCTGGAAATACGCCGAGCGGCAGCGTCTGCAGGTGCGCGAAGAAGTCGTTGCGCATGTCGTACTCGATGTCGCGCGACGCGCCGATCAGGATCCGGCGCTGCGAGGAACAGGAAGACGCCGCCGACCAGGCCGATCGCCGAGCAGCAGCGCGCCGTAGCCGGCGAGCTTGCCGCGGGTGACGCCCGTCGTCAGATCGTCGATGGCGCAGCCGAGCACGGTCGGGCCCGGCGAGCGCCACGGCCCGGGTCACGACGACGCAGCCGAGGCCGAGCGCGAACTTGCGCCGGTAGCGCGACGACGTAGCCGAGCAGCCGGCGGATCGGGGACACGCTCCGAGTATAAGGCGAAGCACCTTACCGACTTTCTTAGTCCGAATCTCCTGTTAGAATCCGCCATGCGTGCCCTGGCCATCATTGTCCCGGTCCTGTGCATTCTTGTCGATCGCCTACCGCTACTACAGCGCGTTCATCGCGGCGAAGGTCATGGTCGCTGGACGACACGCGCGCCACGCCGGCGCATACCAAATCCGACGGCGCACAACTACTATCCCGACCAGCAGATGGGTGCTGTTCGGCCACCACTTCGCGGCGATCGCCGGCGCCGGGTCCGCTGATCGGTCCGGTGCTCGCGGCGCAGTTCGGCTACGCGCCCGGGCTCATCTGGCTGGTCGGCGGCGTCTGCCTGGCCGGCGCCGTCCACGACTTCGATCTGGCTGTGGGCGTCGACGCGGCGCGGCGGCGCGTCGCTCGCCGACATCGCGCGCACCGAGATCGGCCCGGTCGCCGGCATCGACCGCCGCCATCGCGATCCTCTTCATCCTCGTCATCGCGCTGGCCGGCCTCGGCCTCGCCGTCGTCAACGCGCTGGCCGACAGCGCCGTGGGGCACGTTCACGATCGGCATGACGATTCCGCTGGCGCTGCTTGATGGGCTTCTACATGTTCCGGTGGCGCGCAGGGCCACATCAAGGAAGCGACGATCGTCGGCGTCGCCGGTGATGTTCTGCGCCGTCGTCTTCGGCAAGAACGTCGCCGAATCGTCGCATCGGCCACTGGTTCGTGCTGTCGCACCATCAGATCACGATCGCGATGGCGCTCTACGCGCATCGCCGCCTCGACGCTGCCGGTCTGGATGCTGCTGACGCCGCGCGACTACCTCAGCACGTTCATGAAGATCGGCACGATCGCGTTCCTCGATCATCGGCGTGATGATCGTGAACCCGGAGCTGCAGGCGCCGGCGTTCTCGCAGTTCATCGGCGGCGGCGGCCCGATCATCCCGGGCCCGCTCTTCCCGTTCGTCTTCATCACGATTGCCTGCGGCGCGATCTCCGGCTTCCACGCGCTGGTCGTCGACCGGCACGACGCCGAAGATGGTCGACAAGGAGAGCGGACATCCGGCCGATCGGCTACGGCGCGATGCTGATCGAGGGCGTCGTCGGCGTCGTCGCGATCATCGCCGCCTGCGCGCTGCACCCGGGCGACTACTTCGCCATCAACACGCCGCCCGCGGTGTTCAAGACGCTCGGCATGACGGTCGTCAACCTGCCGGAGCTCGCAGGCGCAGGTCGGCGAGATCGTCGCCGGACGGCCCGGCGGCGCCGTCTCGCTCGCCGTCGGCATGGCGCAGATCTTCAGCGGCCTGCCGGGCATGCGCGGCCTGATGGCCTACTGGTATCACTTCGCGATCATGTTCGAGGCGCTCTTCATCCTGACGACGATCGACTCCGGCACGCGCGATCGGCCGCTTCCTGCTGCAGGAGTTCGGCGGCCGCGGCTGTGGAAGCCGCTCGGCGCGCACCGACTGGCTGCCCGGCACGCTGGTGCTCGACGATCGTCATCGTGCTGTCGTGGGCGCTACTTCATCTGGACCGGCAGCATCAGCTACGATCTGGCCGATGTTCGGCGTCGCGAACCAGCTGCTGGCGGTCGGTCGCGCTGGCCGTCGGCGACGACGCTGATCATCAACATCGGGCCGCGCAGCGCTACGCGTGGGTCACGCTCCTGCCGCTCGTGCTTCGTCGACGGTGACGACGCTGACCGCCGGGGTCCTGAGCGTCCGCGACAACTTCTGGCCGATGGCGATCGGACCCGATCCGCGCGCTCCACGTCCAGGGCTACGTCAACTCGATCTGCACCGGCGATCATGCTGCTCTGCGCCGTGATCATCCTGGTGGAGACCGTCGCGCCGATCGCTCAGCGTGCTGACCGGCACGCCTGCCGGTGCTGTCGATGGCCGAGTCCGAGGCGTAGCGATCCCGCCAACGCGCCGGCGTGATGTTATGATCGACGCGCCTATGAAGATTCCTGCTCTGCTGCTCAGCGTGGCCATCCTGTCCGGCGCCGCGTCGCCTGGCGCCGACCAGACCTGGACCGGAAAAATCGCCGACAGCGCCTGCGGCGCGAAGCACGAAGAAGCCATCGAAAACGAAGGCGTGATGGCCGATCGCGACGTGCGCAGGCGTGCGTCGCGGCGGGTCGAAGCTACATCCTGGTCGTCGACGGCAAGGTCCTGAAGATCGCGAATCAGGACAACAAGGACCTCGCCACGCACGCCGGCCACGCCGTCAAGGTCACGGGCGAGATGAAGGGCGACGCGATCACGGTCTCGACGATCGAGATGGCCGAAATAGAATTCAGCGAAGCCAGGCAGCTGTGGGTGCTGGGCTCTTCGCTGCAGGGTGCTGGGCTTCTTCGCTGGAGGGTGCTGGGCTTCTTCGCCGGAGGGTGCTGGGCGTCGTCGCTGCAAGGTGCTTGCGCTGACTGTAGGATGCCGGGCGCTGACGACGCAGGTGCTCGGGCACTGATGCTGCAAGAGGTTGGTAGGCAGGATGCTCCGCTGCAAGGAGTGCTGCGAGGCACTAGCCACGCAGCACGCCGGTTGGAGGCGCACGCCACGCAGCGGTGTGCTGAGTGCGCACGTCAGCGCCAGCACGTTGGAGGCGCAGTCACGCAGCACGCTGGAGGCGCAGCCACGACAGCACGATTGGAGGCGCAGCCACGCAGCACGTTGGGCGACGCAGCCACGCAGCACGTTGAGGCGCGAGCCGCCCAGCACCTGGGGCGCAGCCGTCAGCACGTTGAGGCGCGGCTCACCCAGCACTGGGGCGCGGCGCTGCCTAAGCACGTTGCGCCGAACAGCTCGTCTAGGCCGCGTCGCGGGCGTCGCCCGGACGCTCGTGCCGGTGCGCAGCACGCCGAACACCAGCCAGTACAACGCCGCCGCGACGACCAGCAGCATCATCCAGCGCATGGCGCCCGCGAGGAACGCGGCGTCGATGACCGGCCACTCGAAGCGGAACTGGCGCAGCGCCGTCCCAGCGCTCGGTCATCCAGTGCCACGCCGTGTGCGCGACGAGCGCCGACAGGATGATCGTCCCCATCCGCTCGGCGACGACGTAGCGGAACAGCAGCGTCGAGCGCCGGCACGAGCAGCACGAGCACCAGCAGCTGCCCGAGCTCGACGCCGACGTTGAACGACAGCAGCGAGGTCAGCAGGTGCGAGCCGGCGAACTGCAGCGTCTCGCGCAGCGCGAACGAGAACCCGAAGCCGTGCACGAGGCCGAAGGCGAACGTGATCAGCCAGCGCGCGCTGAGCGTCCGCCGTGCGACGACGATGTTCTCGAGCGCCATGTAGACGATCGAGACGGCGATCAGCGTCTCGATGAGCGGCGGGAACCAGAGCGCGTCGGGCGCCAGGTCGTAGGCCGAGGCGATGAGCGTGATCGAGTGCGCCACCGTGAACGACGGTGACGACCGCGACGAGCGACGCGGACGCGGCGGAACGGAATCACCAGGCACGAGCAGGAACAGCAGGTGGTCGGTGCCGTCGAGGATGTGGAAGAAACCCGAGCTGCACGAACTGCAGCGCCGCCTGGTGCCAGCGCGGATCGAGCCGCACGAGGCCCGGGTCGCCGTAGAACTCGAAGCGCGCGCACGGCGCCGCCCGGCGGCAGGAAGCGGAGCACGGTCAGCGATGCGGATGCCGAGCCGCGCGAGGCTCGGGCGGATCGAGAAGCGCGACCGGTCCGACTGAATCGGATACTCGAAGAGCACGTCGAGCAGTCCCTGGCTCCAGAAGAGCTCGGTCCGGTCCGGCAGCGGCGGTCCGGTGACGTGCGCGAGCGCCTCCTCGTAGCGAGGCGAACGACTTGTCGGACTGCAGCGACGCCCGCACCGACGACCACCTGCGGGTCGCCGAGCGGCGGCGTCGTTTTCGTAGAGCTCGATGAAGTCCGCTGACCCAGAGCGTCGCGGCGTCGCGCAGGCTCCGCTCGGCCGCGCGCGAGGTCGAGCAGATCGGCGTTTGCGGCGCCGGCCGGCCTGGGAAAGTCCATGTCGCGCATGGCGCTGAGCGGCACGCGGACCAGCAGCCGCAGGCGCTGGCCGTCCGGCTTCAGGAAGGCCTGGACGGTGACGTCGTTCGGGATGTCGTGCGCGGCCGGGCGCGGACGCCGCCAAGACAGAAGCGCCGCTAGCGCTGCGCAGCCGCAGGCTGACGCTCGGCTGAGGCCATGAGCCGCCCACGCCTATGCCCTTAGCCTGAGCCATAATGCTTAGGCGCACGCCGGTAGTATACTGTCGCCTCTCCGGATGGAGGATGAGCCTGATGAAGCGGAGACGTAATCTTGTCGATCGGGTCGTCGTTGCTCGTGCTGCTCGCCGCGCTCGGCGTCGCGCAGCACATGCTCGAGCAGACGCGCGGCCGCCCAGGCCAAGACCGCCGTCCAGGCGCCGCGGTTCGAGGTCGACCCGATGTGGCCGAAGCCGCTGCCGAACCACTGGGTGATCGGGCAACGTGATCGGCGTCGGCGTCGACTGCGCAGGATCACGTCTGGATCATTCACCGCGGCGCCGGATCGCTCGAGCGCGAAGGAAATCTACGCCGCCGCGAACCCGCCGCCGTCGGAGTGCTGCGTGCCCGGCGCCGCCGGTGCTCGAGTTCGATCGCGGCAGGCAACATGGTCCGCGCGTGGGGCGGCCCGGGCCAGGGCTATCGAGTGGCCCGAGTCGAACCACGGCATCACGCGTCGACTGCAAGGGCAACGTGTGGATCGGCGGCAACGGCGCGCAACGACGGCCACATCCTGAAGTTCACGCAAGGACGGCAAGTTCGTCAAGCAGTTCGGCTTCGCCTACGCGAGCGCCGGCAGCAACGACCCGTGGGCGTTCAACAAGGTCGCGAAGGTCTTCGCTCGACGAGCCGAGCAACGAGGCCTACGTCGCCGACGGCTACGGCAACAAGCGCGTCGCCGTCATCGACATGGACACCGGCAAGATCAAGCGCTACTGGGGCGCCTACGGCAACAAGCCCGACGACACCGACGCTCGGCCGCTACAACCCCGACGCGCCGCTCGCGCAGCAGTTCCGCAACCCGGTGCACTGCGCCGAGCTGTCGAACGACGGCTTCGTCTACGTCTGCGACCGCGTCGAACGATCGCATCCAGGTCTTCACGAAGGACGGCAAGTTCGTGAAGGAGAGTCGTCGTCGCGAAGAACACGCGCGGCGACGGCTCGGTGTGGGACATCGCCTTCTCGAAGGACGCCGCAGCAGAAGTACTTCTACCTGGCCGACGGCGCGCAACGAGAAGATCCGCGTGTTCGATCGCGCAGTCGCTCGACCGAGCTCACCAGCTTCGGCGACGGCGGACGCCAGCCCGGCCAGTTCTACGCCGTGCACAGCATCGCCACCGACTCGAAGGGCAACGTCTACACGACCGAAACCTACCGCGGCCAGCGCGCTGCAGAAGTTCGTCTACAAGGGCCTCGGCGCCGGTGACGAAGCAGAACCAGGGCACGGTCTGGCCGACGCGGACCACGCACTAGAATCCTCGTCATGGCTAATGGCTGATGGCTGATGGCTTAGGGTCGATGGTTGAATGGACACCATCATCCCTGAACCATTAGCCATTAGCCTTCTAGCCATCAGCCATGGCGTTGGTGGTTTCCCTCACCCGCCGCGATTTCCTGTCGGCGGTCCTTCTCTCGCCAACGCGCTTCTGCGTCAGCCGCCGCCGGGTGCGAGGCTGATCGCGCCGATGCCTCTGGGCAATCCCGGAGGTCTGCCGACGCCGCCGTTCGGGCGTCTCCTCGGCGCCGGGCTCGACGCGCGCCTCTTCGCCGACCTGTCGCCGCTGTCGGCGGCGGCGCTCGGCCTCGTTGATCACGCCGAATGATCGTTTCTTCGTCAGGACGGCCGTGCCGTCGGCGCTCACCCGCACCGATTCGTGGACGCATCCACGCCGGCGGGCGCGTGGACGCGCCGGTCGATCTCGGCCTGGCCTGCGCTCGAGCCGCTCGCCGGGGCCGGCGGGCGCTACCTGATCGAGTGCTCGGGCAACGCCGACCAGTCGAACTACGGGCCTGATGAGCGCCGCCGACTGGGAAGGCATCCCGCTCGCGCGCGGTCCTCGATCGCCTGCGCCCGTCGGCGGCGCTCGTCGCGCGTCCTCATCTGCGGCGTCGACGACGAGGGCTCGCGTCCGATGCACGTCGGTGCCGGGTGCGAGCTGGATCTTCTCGCGCGACGACCTGCAGCGCGCGCTGCTCGCCGTGCGCATGAACGGCGCGCCGCTGCCGCGCGACCACGGCTTCCCGGCCCGCCTCGTCGTGCCCGGCTGGTACGGCTGCGCCTGCATCAAGTGGGTCGATCGCATCGAGCTCGTCGCCGGACGAGGCGCCGGCGACGGCGCAGATGCGGAGTTCGCGGCGCAGGACGCACCAGCCACGAGCCGGCCGGCTGCTCGAGGACCCGCGCGCGGCGCGACGTCCCGGCGGTCATCGACACGCGCGGCGATGCCGGTCCGCGTCGAGAAATGGCTGATCGACGGCCGCCTCGCCTATCGCGTCACCGGCATCATCTGGGGCGGCTCGAAGCCGACCAACGCGCTGTCGATCCGCTTCCGGTCCGGCCAGCCGTGGGTGAAGGTCGACGACTGCCCGCTGCCGCCGTCGACGCTGACCTGGAGCCTGTGGGCGCACACGTGGCGGCCGGAGGCGCCCGGGACGCTATCAGATCGTCCTGCGCGTCGACGACCCGTCGATCCGCACCAGACGGCTCGATATGTTTTTCTACGTGAGAGAGATCGAGATCGACGAGATCTAGCAACGCTCGAACGCTCAACTTTCAAGGCTCATCGCTCACACTGAGCGTGAGCGTTGAGCTTGCGAGTTCTCAGCGAGCGAGCCCGCGAGCTTCAGCGAGCTCAGGACGATCCTTGTCGGCGAGGTGCCACACCGCGAGGAACTCGCGCGCGGCTATCGGCGCCGAGCGTCGTCTGCCCGGCTGCGCTCGCGGCGCGCGCGAGGCCGAGCAGCGACGCCGGCCCGCCGCGGCGTGCGGGCCAGCGCCGCCTTGAACTGGACGATCGCCGCCGCCGCGTCGCCGGTCCCGAGCAGGATCTCGCCGTACAGCTCCGCCGCCGGTTTGATCGGATACGGCGCGCGCGACCGGCCTGGGCGCCGCGCCTCGAGCTGCGCGCCGCGCGGCGAGCGACGCGCAGCGCGCCCGGCCGATCGTTGCGCGCGAGCCGCATCAGGCCCGTCGAGCTCGGCGCGCCATGATCTGCGCGATCTCGCGCGCATCGCGGTCCGGGCAGCGTCGTCGACGCGGTGGTCAGGTGCTCGAGCGCGGCATCGGCGCGCGCCCGATCGTTCAGCGGCACGCTGGCGACGCCGAGCGCGAAGAGCTCGTCGATGTTGTCGAAGCTCGCCTGCCCCTTCATCGGCGCCCAGTCGGCCGCTCTCGATCACCAGGCGCGCCTTCATCGACGCCAGCTCGCTCTTCAGCGACATCGCCCCGTAGCCGCGGCCGATCTCGCTTTCGACGTGGTCGTGGGGGCGGGTAAGGCAGGTCGGGCTGGTTGGCCAGGTGGGTGCGGCGCGGCGATCGCACGCTCGACCGTCCGCATCAGCTCGCGCGCCTTCGCGAACCGCCCCTGCTGCAGGTACTCGTAGTGCAGCCAGCCGAGGCTGTGGAAGTCGGCCTGCGCCATCGACAGGCCCAGCCGCTTGACGCGATCGACCGACGCGGCGAACGCCGATTCGTCCGACGCGACCGCCTCGTCCCACATGCCGAGCGGCAGGAAGACGTGCGACGGCATGTGCCGCGCGTGGCTCGACGCCGGGGCGATGCGCGGCGTAGATGCGCGCCGCCTGCAGCCCCATCGCCGCATGCTCGCCGTCGTCGAAGGCGTGCAGCGCGTAGTGCGCGGCGCCGGGGTGCTCGGGATTCTTCTCGAGCACGGCGGCGGCGATGCCGCCGGCCTTCAGCGAGACGGCGGTGTCGCGCTCGCCCGACGGCATCGTGGCGAGCAGCGCGAGCGCGTAGAACGCCGCCGCGTTCTCGTCGTCGGGGAACTGGCGCGCGAGCTCGGCCATGCGACTCGGCGTAGGCGCGATCGCGCGTCGCTCTTGTCGCCGTCGCCGAACAGGCGCTCCACGGCGTCGAGGTAGGCCTGCTCACGAGCGGTCGGCGCCTTGGCCTGCCGCGCGGCGCGCGTCGGCGCCAGCCGCGCGAGCACGGCGCGCGCCTTGTCGACGTTCTCGTTGTACCAGAGCGGCTGATTGTAGGCGAGCGCCTCGCCCCAGTAGGCCATCGCGAACGCCGGGATCGATCCGCTGCGCCTGCCGGAACGCCTCGATGGCGTCGTCGTACTCGAAGCTGTGGAGCAGCAGGACGCCGCGCACGAACGGCGCCTGCGCCGGCGCCGCGCCCGAGGTGGGAAAGGAGATGCGGCCGAGCGACGGGCAGGCTGGGCCGCGAGCACGGTCGCAGCGGCACGCACGACAGACAAGGACACGCAGAGATCGCAGAGCGCGCAGAGAAAATGACTTCTCTGCGAGCTCCGCGGACTCTGCGTTCAAACGTCGATCGTGCTACGGCCGTCTGTAACGGAGCATCTGACATCTGCACTCCGTGCTCTCCTCCGACCTAGAACGTGAAGCGGAACATCACCTGCGTCAGCCGCATGAACCCGGACTGGCTGACGTGATCTGCCCGAACGCGGCGTTGCCCGCATGTCACGTTGATGCTGTTGGTCTGCACGCGGTTGAACAGGTTGATGACCTCGACCTTGATCTGCGCCGACTTGCCGCCGCTCAACCCGATGTTCTTGGACACCGACAGGTCGGTGTTCTTGATCGGCGGCGTGCGCGACGTCGGTGATCGAGCCGCGGCGCGTTGCCGAAGGTGCCCGCCGGCGCCGCCGATGACCGCCGCCGGGTTGATCCACGTCGCGGTTGGATGATCGGCCGACGCGAGCCGGTCGGCGAAGTCTCCCGGCGTTTCGAAACCGGCGCCGGTGAGGTTCGGCCGGTTCGCGCCCGGCGAACAGCGTGTTGTCGCTCTGCAGCGAGGCCGATCGGGAAGCCGCTCTGCAGGTTGACGACCGCCGACATCGTCCAGCCGCCGGCCAGCGCGTTGCGCCGATGCCACTGGTCGCCCACCGCCGGTCCTTGCCGAACGGCAGCTGCCAGATCGGCGCGATGATCACGCGGTGCGGCACGTCGAGGACGCCAGGGCCGTACTCGGCGAGCGGGTTGAAGCACGCGGCGAAGTTCGTCGTCGCGCACGCCGGCATCGACGCGATGTAGTTGTAGTTGTTGAGCGGGACGCCGTTGCCGTTGTTGGTGTAGAAGTTGGTCTCGCCGACCTGGTTGTCCTTGAGCACGCTGTAGGTGTAGCTGACGCGGCCGCCGAGACCGCCCTCGGTCGGCCGCTTGCTCCACTCGACGACGCCGGCGTTGTAGCGGTTGACGCCTTCGGAGACCTGCCGGTCCTGGACGTTCAGGAACTGCGGGTACGGCCGCAGCAGCTGGCGCGCGGGTCAGCGTCGCCTGGCGTCGCGAGCGGCCCGGCGCTGGCGTTGCCGAAGAACGGGTTCGGGACCGTCTGGCTCAGCACCGACGGCGCCGAGCGCGAGGTATTTCGGATCGAGCTGGTTGATGTTGACGACGGTGTCGACCGTGCCGCCGAGCGGCAGGTGGTCGCCGCGCGCGCCGATGTAGCTGACCGTCGATCGCCATCGCGTCGGGCAGCTCGCGCTGGAGGTCGGCCGAGTACTGCTGCACGCGCGGCGCGGTGCGGTTCTGATCGACGTAGCTGATCGTCGTGCCGACGCCGGACGAGCGCGCCGAGCGCGTTGCCGAGCGGCTGCGACGAGGCCGTTCGGGAACGGGTTGGTCAGCGCTGACGGTCGGCGTGCCGCCGGTCTGCGGGCTGACGCGTGTTCTGCGTGAAGCCGATCTGGCCGTAGTTGCTGGTCGCGCTGCTCGGCACCGGGTAGTTCCACGGCGCCCAGTACAGCCCGTAGCCGCCGCGCAGCACGGTCTTGGTGTTGAGCGAGTAGACGGCGCCGACGCGCGGCGACCACTTCACGCCTCGGCGGGTTGCCCTGGTAGTTCTTGTTGCCGTTCGACGCCGGCGAACATCAGGCCGCCGGTCACGCGTCCGCGCGGCGGTCGCGCCGCGTCGGATCGACCGCTGCCGGGGATGATCACGCTGCTCGAGCGCGCTGGTGGCCGTCGGATCGAAGCCGACCGTGAAGTTGTTGTCCACTTCACGGATGCCGTCCTCGTGCTCGATGCGCAGGCCGTAGTTGAGCGTGAACTTCGAGCTCGACGCGCCAGTCGTCCTGCCAGTAGCCGCTGTAGTAGTTGGTGTAGATGTCGAGCGGCGTCGTCAGCGTCATCGTGCTCTGGCGCGCCGCCGTCGGCCGTCGGATAGCCGAGCAGGAAGCTGGCGAACGCGTCGCCCTCGGTCGTGCTGTTCTGGTTGAGGCCGGTCGACGAGGTGAACTCCTTGTCGAACTGGAAGCTGCCCGCGGCGTTGCCGGGGTTGAGCAGGTAGACGCCGATCTTCCGGTAGTCCGCGCCCATCTTGAAGGTGTGGGTGCCGACGAACTTCGAGAAGCTCGCCGTTGACGCCCGACGACTTGTAGGTGCGGATACGACGGGTTGATCGCGCCGAAGCCTGTTCTGTAGCCGCTGGTGAACCGGTCAGCACGCTGCGGGAACTTCGGCACGCCGGTCTGGCCGACCTGGCTGATGAACGTCGGCGAGAAGCCGAGCGTCGACGGATCGAAGTCGATCGTCATCGTGCTGTTGTCGACGAACTGCGTCCAGCCGTAGCGCAGCGCCAGCACCGAGTTGTCGCTGAGCAGCCAGGTGTTGTTGAGCGCGAGGATCTGCGGCGTCCGCTTCAGCAGGTAGTCGTTCGGATCGGCGAACCGGTTCGCGCCGTTCTTGCCGATCTCGAAGTAGTTCGAGCACGGCTCGTCGGTGTGGTTCCACAGATAGAACCCGGTCAGCGAGACCTTGTCGCTGAACTTGTGCTCGACCTTGCCCGAGTACTCCTGCGCGACCGTTGTCGATCTCCGCCATGCGCGTGTAGTTGGTGCTGCCGTTCGACACGTTGACGTCGGGCAGCGGCAGGTACTTGATGATCGCGGCGGCGACCGGGTTGATGCGGTTCGGCGGGGATGATGTTGCCCGGGAACGGCTGGTGCGTCAGCGGATCGTAGATGGTCGACGCGCTGGCCGGCCGGGGTTGGTCAGCGCCGAGAAGTCGCCGCTCCGCATCGCCTGCGGTCGGCGAAGATCGTCGAGACGCCGCGCGTCGAGACGTCGCTGTAGCCCTCGCCGGCGAACCAGAAGAACGTCCGGTTCTTCACGATCGGCCCGCCGAAGCCGCCGCCCGGCAGGTAGTACTGGTATCCGGCTTCGGCCGGCCGGCCTTCGCCGCCGAAGTAGTTGTTCGCCGCGCCCCACATCGGGCGCGTCTGGAAGAAGCCGGTGCCGTGGAAGTTGTTGGTGCCCGACTTCAGCGTCGTGTTGAACACGCCGCCGCCGGTGCGTCCCATCTCCGCGTCGTAGGTGTGCACCTGCACCTTGACGTCGTCGAGCGACTTCGATGCTCGGGTTGGCGACGGCGCGGTTGGTCAGGTCGGTGATCGGCACGCCGTCGAGCGACGTAGTTGTTGCCGCGGCGCGTGCCGCCGCCGAGCGACAGCAGCGACGCGTTGGTCTGATCCTGCTGGCGGTTGAACTGGCCGTCGCCGGACGGGATGACCGTCGGAATCGAGCACGCCGATGAGGAACGCGGCGCGGCCCGGCGCCGGCAGCGTCTGCAGCGCCTCGGAGTCGAGCACCGTGCCCTGCGACGCGTTCGCCGTCTCAATCAGCGGCGACTGCGCCGGTGACGGTGACGCTCTCCTCGACGGCGCCGACTTCCAGCGTCAGATCGAGCGTGAGGAACTGCTGCGTGCCGATGCGGATGCCGCCGCGGTCGATCGTCTTGTAGCCCTGAAGGGTCGCCTTGACCGCGTAGGTGCCGGGATCGACGTTGGCGAACACGTACTCGCCGCGCTCGTTGGTGACGGTCGAGCGCTTGATGTTCGTCTGCTCGTTGGTCAGGACCACTTCGACGCCAGGGACGACGCCCCGGCGTCCTTGAGCGATCCCGCGTAACCCGCCCTGGAATCCCTGCCCCGCCGCGAGAGCGACGAGGCGAGGCACCAGCAGCGCTCCGAAGACGAGCGAAGCCCGGACTCTCATACACGCTCCTTCACGTGACGCGCACGTCGAGTGCGAAACCCCGTTGAACCGCCGACCAGACCAGAGCGCCGACCAACACGCCCGGGATCCGACGAGACGACGAAGCCGTGAGCGTGAAGAGTGTATGAAGGACGGGTTGATGGGGATTCTGGAGGAGTTTTACGGTTCCGCAACAGGGAGTTAAGAAAGATTTTGACGACGAAAGAAGCCGACGGAGGGACCTGAAGGATCTCGTGGCCATTAGAGCGTCGCTCTCGCGTTCGTGCGCTACATCGCGCTAGAACGAGAAGCGGAACATCACCTGCGTGATCCGCATGAACCCGGCCTGGCGCCGGTCTGCGCCGAAGTTGGTGTTGCTCGGAGTGTGTTACGGCCGCTCAGCGCGCGGACGTTCGGACGCGGTTGAACAGGTTGAGCATCTCGATCTTCGATCTGCGCCTGCTTTCGACGCCGAAGCTGAAGTTCTTGCTGAAGCACGCCGTCGACGTTGATACTGGCCCGGCGTTCGCAGATCGGTGATCGTGCGCGGCGCGTTGCCGAAGGTGAACGCCGGCGCCGCGGTGAAGGCCGCCGGGTTCAGCCACGTCGCGGTCGGGTGATCGGCCGAGGCCAGGCGATCCTCGAAGCTGCCCGGCGTGGCCAGAGTCGACGCCGGACACGATGTTCGGCCGCTGGCACGCCGCCGAACAGATGCCGGTGTTGTCGGTCTGCATCGACGCTCAGCGGGAACCCGCTCTGCATGTTGATCGCCGCCGACGACCGTCCAGCCGCCGATGATCCAGTCCGCGGCGCTGCTGTTGCTGCGCCCACTTCTTGCCCTTGCCGAACGGCAGCTCGACGATCGGCGCGATGATGACGCGGTGCGGCACGTCGAGCAGGCTGTCGCCGTAGTCCGCATCCGGGTTGTAGCACGCGGCGAAGTTCGTGGCGGTGCACGCCGGCATGCTGGGATGTAGTTGTAGTTGTTGAGCGGGCTGGTGGCCGCGCCGGCGAGTAGAAGTTGCCCTCGCCGATCTGGTTGTCCTTCAGCACGCTGTAGGTGTAGCTGACGCGGCCGCCCCAGCCGTGCGTCATCCGCTTGCTCCACTCGATCACGGCGGCGTTGTAGCGGTTCTTGCCTTCGAGCACGTGGCCGCGCGTTGACGTTGCGCGAACTGCGGATACGGGCGCAGCAGCTGCGCGCGGCCGAGCGTCGCCTGGGTCGCGAGCGGCCCGGCGCTCGCGATTGCCGAAGAACGGGTTCGGCACCGGCTGGCGTTCAAGCGCGCGTGCCGAGCGCCAGGTACTTCGGATCGAGCTGGTTGATGTTGACCGGCGGTGTCGTTCGATCCGCCGAGGCCGCAGGTGATCGCCGCGCGCGCCGATGTAGCTGACGCGTGATCGACTGACTGCCCGGACAACTCGCGCTGCAGGTCCACCGAGAACTGCTGCACGCGCGGCGCCGTGCTGTTCTGATCGACGTAGCTGATGTTGGTGCCGGCGCTGGTCAGCGCGCCGCGGCTGTTGCCGCGACGGCTGCGACGACGCCGTTCGGGAACGGGTTGGTGAGGCGTCACGGTCGGCACGTGGCGCCGTCTGCGGCGACGAGCGTGTTCTGCGTGAAGCCGACCTGGCCGTAGTTGCTGGTCGACGTGCTCGGCGTCGGATGGTTGCACGGGCGCCCAGTAGACGCCGTAGCCGCCGCGCAGCACGGTCTTGGTGTTCAGCGAATAGACCGCGCCGACGCGCGGCGACCACTTCAGCCTTCGGCGGGTTGCCCTGGGTGGTCTGTGTTGCCGTTGACGCCCGCATACATCAGACCGCCGCGTCACCGTGCGCGCCGCCGTGCCGCGCGATCGGATCGCGCCGGGAATCGTCGACCGACGACAGCGCGCTCGTCGCCGTCGGATCGAAGCCGACGGTGAAGTTGTTGTTCTGCTCGCGCAGGCCGTCCTCGTGCTCGAGGCGCAGGCCGTAGTTCAGCGTGAACTTCGAGTTGACGCGCCAGTCGTCCTGGGCGTAGCCGCCGAGTAGTAGCGTGAAGACGTTCAGCGGCGTCGACAGCGTGAGCTGGCTCGGCCGCGCGTCGACGTGCCGCGACGGGAAGCCCGAGCAGGAACGACGCGAAGCGAGTTGCCGTCGAGGCGTTGCCGGTTGTCGACGCCGTTCGGACGAGGTGATGTCCTTGTCGAAGTCGAAGAAGCCGGCGCCGTTGCCGGGATGCAGCGTGTCGACGCCGATCTTGCGGAAGTCGCGCGCCGATCTTGAACGTGTGCGTGCCGACGAACTTCGAGAAGGCTGCCGTTGGCGCCTGATCGACTTCCAGTTGATCTCGGTCGGGTTGATCGCGCCGAGCGTGCGGCCGCGTACGTGGTCGTAGCCGCGGATGCGGACCTGCGGGAACTTCTGCAACGGTGATCTGGCTGACGATACGTCTGCGAGAAGCCCAGCGTCGACGGGTCGAAGTCGATGCTGAGCGTGTTGTTGTCGGGGAAGTCGGTCCATCCCGAACCGCAGCGCCATGCACCGAGCTGTCGCTCAGCACCCAGGTGTTGTTCAGCGCGAGGATCTGCGGCCGGCGCTTCAGGATGTAGTCGAGCGGGTCGGCGAAGCCGGTTCGGCTCGGTCTGGTCGGCGGTGCCGAAGTAGTTCGCGCACGGCTCGTTGGACCGGTTGTACGAGATAGAAGCCGGTCAGAGCGACACCTTGTCGGTGAACTTGTGCTCGACCTTGCCGTGTATTCCTGCGTCCAAGTTGTTCTTGATCAGCGACGTGCGGTTGTAGTTCGCGCTGCCGTTGTCGACGTTCGACGTCGGGCAGCGGCAGGTACTTCAGCATCGCCGCCGGCGACCGGGTTGATGCGGTTCGCCGGGATGCTGTTGTCCGGCGAACGGCTGGCGCGTCAGCGGGTCGTAGATGATCGACGCGGCTGGCCGGCCGCGTTGGTCGTCGCCGAGAAGTCGCCGCGCGCGCTCGCGCGCGGTCGGCATGATCTCGCTGGCGTTGCGCGTCTGGACGTCGTGATAGTTCTCGGTCGCGAACCAGAAGAACGTCCGGTTCTTGACGATCGGCCCGCCGAAGCCGCCGCCGCCCGAGGTAGTACGGGCTGTTCGGCTTGCGGCACGCGCCGCGCCTCTGCTCGCTGAAGTAGTTGTTCGTCTGGCCCCAGATCGGCCGGGTCTGGTAGAAGCCGGTGCCGTGAAAGCTGTTGGTGCCCGGACTTCAGCGTCGTGTTGAACACGCCGCCGCCGGTGCGCCCCATCTCCGCGTCGTAGGTGTGCACCTGCACCTTCACGTCCTCGAGCGCTTCGATCGTCGGGTTGGCGACTCGCGCGGTTGCGCAGGTCGGTGATCGGCACGCCGTCGAGCGTGTAGTTGTTGCCGCGGCGCGTGCCGCCGCCGAGCGACAGCAGCGACGCGTTGGTCTGATCCTGCTGCCGGTTGAACTGCGTGTCGCCGGACGGGATGACCGTCGGCACCGTCGTGCCGATCATGAACGCCGTTGCGGCCGGGCGCCGGCAGCGTCTGCAGCGCCGCCGAGTCGAGCACCGTGCCCGTGCGACGCGTTCGACGTCTCGATCAGCGGCGCCTGGCCGGTCACCGTGACGCTCTCGGTGATCGCGCCGACTTCCATCGTCGAGGTCGAGCGTGAGGAACTGCTGCGTCGCCGATGCGGATGCCGCGCCGCGATCGATCGGTCTTGTAGCCCTGAAGGCGCGCCTTGACGCTTGTAGTTGCCGGGATCGACGTTCGCGAACACGTACTCGCCGCGCTCGTTGGTCACCGTCGATCGCTTGATGTTCGTCTGTTCGTTGGTCAGCGTGACTTCGACGCCGGGAACGACGCCGCCCGCAGTCCTTGAGGAGCCTCGCAGGCCGCCCTGGAACCCTTGCCCGAACACCGTGCCTGCGGCAAGCACGACTAGCAACGCTCCGATGAGCGCAGCGCGGAATCTCATAGGTCTCCTCCGAAGTTGTTGAAATAGGACCCGGTCGCGGGATTGGCCACGATCCTAGGGTCGCCTCCGACACGACTGCAAGGTAAATTGTCGAGCAAAATGGCCGGAATTCGGGGTAGGGAACAAGGAAATGGAGCGCTCGCGTGCAGAGCGCTCCATTTTTCCGAATCGCAGGGAGACCGGGCTGGGCGACTGGCTACGGCTTTTTCACTTCGAACTTGATCGTGCTTCAGGATGCCCGCTTCCTTCGGCAGATCTCGGTGGTTCCGGCCGGGAACTTGTTGGCGCTGAACATGAACGCGAGGATGTCGGCGTTCTGCTGGCCGCTGAGCGACCCGGCGCGTTCTGCGGCATCGAGATCCGGATGCGCTCGAACAGATCGCCGACGGTCAGGCCGTCCCATCCCGCGATGAACTCGCCGCCGGCCAGCGGCGGGCGCCATCTCGCCGCCGGTCAGCTCACCGCCGTGGCACGACGCGCATTCCTGCGAATACATGGCCTTGCCGCGCGGTCGCCTGCTCTTCGGTATAGATACCGTCCCAGATCGACTTGGACGGGGGCTGCGCCTGCACGCGGGCGTTGAGCATCAGAACGGCCGCCATCGGGAGGAGCGCGACCGCTGCGAGTTTGAGTTTCATAGACTATTCTGCAAAGAAAAGGGCCCGGTTTCCCGGGCCCGTGACAAAACCATCACGTTTAACCGCCGAGACCGCAGAGAGCGCCAGAGAAAACCGCTGATATCTCGGCGATCTCTGCGTGCTCTGCGGTAAAACGTGCATCTGTCCGGCTCAGAACCGATAGCGGAACGACAGCTGCCAGATGCGCATGAACCCGGCCTGTTGCGTGATGCGGCCGAAGCTCGACGAGTCGATGGCGTTCGAGTCGATCCCTCTGAACTTCGCCGTGTTCGTGAGGTTGAGGATCTCGAACCGGATCTGCCCCGCTGTGCGTGCCGGGCAATCGTCGTGTCTTTCGAGATCACGAGGTCGATGTTCTTCCGGAACTGATACCGCGCGTCGCCATCGGCTCGCGGGGCGGTGCCGTATTGCCCCGCCCCCGGGTTCGTGAAGGCCGCGGCGTTGAAGTATGTCGCGGCATCGTTGCCCTCCGAGGCGACGCGCGATCGTCGTCGCTGCCCGACGTGTTCGGATCGCCGGATCAGGTTGGCCGCTGCCGGCCGCCGAAGAGCCCGAGGTTGCGTGTTGGACACGCCGCTGCTGAGCACGGCGTTCAGCGGCGACCCGCTGACCAGCTCGACGACCGCCGAAGCGTTCCACCCGCTGAGGAGCATCCGGTCGTTTCATTGCTGCTGTTCGAGCTTGGGAAACGTGTACGATGGGCGCCAGGATGATCCGGTGCGGCGAGTCGAAGTTGCTCACGCCGTATTCGGCATCCAGGTCGTAGTTGTTCTGGGGCGTGGCCGTGCGAGTCTGGAAGGTGCTGGCCTGCCCGAACTGGTTGTCCTTCGTATCGGCTCAAGGTGTAGCTGTAGCGGCCGCCCAACCCTCGCGTCGAGCGCTTGTCGAGCACGAACGTGGCGGCGTGATACTGCCGCCGCCCGCCCGCCGTCGTCTCATACTGAAAGACGTCGCCGAACTGCGGGAAGGGACGCAGGAGCTGACCCGCTTGAATGGTCGGAGACGAGCCGAACTCGCCCGTCCCCGGAACGCCGAAGAACGGGTTGGGCACCGAAGCATTCAGGCCGCCGCGTTCCAGGTGCCGTTCGGCCCCGGAAACGCCGCGCGCGCGACCGCCGGGATCGATCTGGTTGATGTTGATCGCTCGCCGGCGTTGCCGCCGCTGGTGCCGTAGTAGCCGATGTCGCGTCCGGTGGCACCCACGTAGCCGATGGTGATCGCCATGGCGCCCGGCAGCTCACGCTGGACGTCGACCGAATACTGGTGAACCTTCGGGTCCCCTTGTTCTGGTCGATGAAGTTGATCGTGCCGCCGGTGCCGGTCGAGCAGTCCCAGCGAGCTGCCGATCGGCTGGATGAGGCCGGCCGGGAACGGATTGTCCAGCGACGTGAGCGGAACGCCGGTGGTGCTGTCGGATCTGAATCAACGACGTCGTCCGTGTGAAGCCGACCTGTCCGTGCTGACCTCGCTGTAGTTCCACGGCGCGTAGAACAGCCCGTAGCCTCCGCGGACGACGGTGTTCTTGCTCGGCGCATAGGTGACGCCGCCGCGGGGGCGACCTTGATCGCGGCGGATTCCCCTGCGTCTCCGGCGCACCGTTCACGCCGGCGAAGATGAGGCCGCCTTTGAGCGTGCGACCCGCGAGCAGCCCGGTCTTCGGCACTCGCGCGTCGAGCGGACTGGTCGCGGCCTGATCGAAGGCGACGGTCTGACGGTTCTCGATCTCCCGCAGGCCGTCCTCGTGTTCGAGTCGCAGGCCGAAGTTCACCGTGACCTGCTGGCTCACGCGCCAGTCGTCCTGGACGTAGGCGCCGTAGTAAACTTCGTGAACCACTCAAATGGACCATCGTCGAACGGGACCGACCCTGGAGTAGGGCACGCCGAGCAGGACGCTCGCCAGTTCGTGGCCGCCCACGCCCCTGTTGCTCGTAAGAGAGGCGATTGAAGTCGAACCGTCCGCCAGCAATACGTAACT
>ERZ1370068.4741-contig-3796_pt1 | contig 66352 bp, 93 predicted proteins | sample MGYA00561227_ERZ1370068 | MGnify/ENA primary metagenome ERZ1370068 (study PRJEB38410, sample SAMEA6850437) | metagenome | study: Metagenomic assessment of the ecological functions of the soil: analysis of the soil microbiota associated with the... | reverse complement strand
TACGTATTGCCAGCGCCTTGGTCGACGCGGTCGCGGACACGGCGGTCTGTCGCGGTCAGCATCCACCCCAGGACGAGGGGTTGCAAGCCTGGCGACGTCGTCCGGCAATTGCGAACTATCTCGGCTCGTCCTGCGGGGATGCCAGCCCCAATCGAGCAGAACGCTGACCGCGTTCTCGCTGCCGTATCCGCCGGTTCCGATGAGCCATTCGGACCACGTGATGCGTCCTGCTCAGGTGCCGGTCGAGCAGACAGGAGTCCGTGGGTCCAGTCTGCGTTGAGGCTGTGCCCAGGCACACAGGCGACTTCGGACGAGTTTTCTCCCAGACTGCGGTCGTCCAGTGGTCGGAGTCGATGAGCTGCTCGACGACTCGAATGGTCCTGTCGGAAATGTGCTGTGGCGCCCGCAGGCCGAGGCTCTCGAGGAACGCGTCGACAACGGGGGTACTGACCTGACCCTTGTCACCCATGAACAGGTCAACGATCCGGCCCCGGAGATTCCTCCGGGTGCTATCACCGCGAGTGCCCCGGATGGTGCCGCGCTCCTGCCACAGTTCGTCCTTGATCGAGGCGTACCAGGCGGACAAGTCGCGACGGGCTTCTCCGCAAGGAGGAGGGCACGAAGGACGTCGTCGAGTCTTTGGTAGCTGAATGCGACCTGTTGTATGTGTCCATCAGATGCCCTCTCGCAGGAGGCCAAGCAGGAGGCTGCTCGACCACCGCCGGCCGGGCAGGAGCGACTCGGTGATGTGGTCGCGCATCATCGGGCGCTCATATGGGCCGGGCCCTGCGCCGCGAGGTTCCTGGCAGCGGCCTCCACCAGGCTGGCCTTTTTCGTCGTAGTCGCAGCGGGCTGACGCGTTGGTGGCGCTTGCTGACCGCCTTCATGAATGCGTTGCAGACGGCGGTTAGACCTGCGGTTCCCAGCGTGAAGCGCGTCTCGCCCAGGGTGGTGAGCGCTTCGCAGGCAAGCTTTAGAAACAGCGGGTTGCCGAATTCCGGGTTCAGCAGCGGGAAGGTCAGCCGTTCGAGGTTGTACTCACGTGTGTACCTGTCGACGGCCTCACTGGCTGCCTCTGCGAACCCATGATGCTCGACCCGCGGGAACCCGCTCGTCGCCGGCGACGGGTTCGACGAATTCGGTGCGGCAGGAGACTGCAAGCACGACGTTTGGGTGCCGGTCGACCGCGCCGGCCAGGACACGCAGCTCGTCGACCCACCGTTCACAGTTCTTCCGTTCCTTCATTGATGGCGTCGAGCATCAACATCGCGAAACTGCCAGAGGCCTCACCTGCCGCACATCGAAGACCTGAGGACTCTTCAGCGCTCCCCTCGATCTGGACGAGTTGCCCGATCTGGAGGAAGAAGCTGCTGGGCGTCGAAGTCCTGCCCGAGTACGACGAGCGTCGGCAGGCCCGCAGCGATACGGCGCGTGGCGGCCTGTTGCAGAACAGATGCGTCTTCCCGACGCCGGCACGACCGGTCATCAGAAGCCGGCTGACCCTGGCCGCCTTAGTCTCGGGTGACTTCAGCAGCGCATCGGCCTCCCACAGGTCTCTCGTACCTCTCCCCCACCATGCTGCGAAGGGGAGCTGGCCGTGCCCACAAAGTACCGGCCATCCTTGAGATGGCGGGCATAGAGCGTCGTGTTGACCTCCTCGTTGACCTCAACCGGCTGGAGCTCGTCGACGATGTCGGGCAGCGGGCTGGTCGTTCTCAATTCGCGTGTAGGAAGCCCTGAAGAGCGACCTCCGCCTTCGCGAGACCTGCCCGACAGGCTTCGATGCTGTCTTCGAATGCGGTCTCGTCACCCTGAGGGGCGTACCAGCTGTCGTTTCGGGCTTCCGATCCCGGCGAGAACGACCTGACCTTCCGCGCGTATCCGTTGGTTCGCCCAAGGCCCTCGAGGGCCTCCATCGCCCGACTCTCGACGTGAACCTCGGGGTGTAACGGCGACCGGCCTCGCGACGACGTCCGCGAGCCGCTGCTTCAGGCTGTCCGGGGACAGGACCGAGGCGTTGAACCAGTACTGCATCCGTCCTGCATGCTTGGGCTTGCTATAGCTCGGTCAGGAGCGCGTGGGCGCCTAGGTAGACGAACTCAACGTTCATGCCCCGCTACCGCGATGGCCTCCCACTCGGCCTTCTTCAGTCCACCTGGTGTGGGCGGACTTTACTTACCCTCGGTCCTTCGGTGTCCCCTGGCGGGCAAGTCTACGGGAGCATGACGTAGTAATCGCTTCAGGTTCGGCTCGGTGTCGAACCCTGAGGACCGACTTGTGGACCTGCGTGGCCTCGCCGTCGCCGAATTCGAACAGATACTTGGCCTGCCAGGCCCACACAGCATCATTTGGCAGGACACTTTGCCTCCCGGCCACCATCGGGGTTCCCGAACTGATCGAAAACCGTCCTCGCGGGCCAGTCGACCAGTCCGTCACGGATGAGAACGGGACGCCAGCTCGTACGCGTCCGGCCGAGATGCCGGCGATCCGTAAGGCCTGATCTGGCGAAAGTCCACGGGCAATGGGATGGCGGGACCAGGCGTCATCGCTGACCTCGATCACTCGCCAGATCTGCAGGTGGTGAACCACAATGAACACAATCCTCCTGACAGCGGTCGTCGATCCGTCAGCATCAGCATCGGCCCTGCTCACGGGTGAGCCCAGCAATATCTACCACCGATCTCGACAAGAATCGGAAGATTGGCATCCGCCGACAGCCCCCTTTGTGGTGGTCGACCGATCCGGTCATCCAGATATCGAGTCGAGCACACCCGCGTCCTGCTCAACACCATGGCTGCCCACGCCAGAACCGGAAGGGTGTTAGGCACGGCCGCGAGGGCAAAGTCGAGACTGGCTGGAAAGTACCCGAAGGAGGTAAACCAGTTTCACGACGCGATCGAAGCGCTCATCCGTCCCAGGGCAGCAGGCGCACGTCTCCTTCGACGTAGTCGACGTCGACGCCGCGCGACGCGCCGGGCGTGCTCGACCCCACGACCGGTAGAGCGACGAGCGAGCGCGTGCTCATCCGGGATGGCCGCATCCGCCGCTTAGTGTTCCGGTGCGAATGTCGTGGCTTCGAGGTTCGCCGGCCGAAACGTGAGCGTTCACACCCAGTTCGTTCCCCGATTGCCCTACGCGGTCTCTGATAGGTCACAGCGCGTCGGTGCTCCATGAGCAGAGGCTGCTTTGCGCGGCTCGAACGCCGCGGCACAGAGGTTGAAATGCCACGCGTCGGCGACGGATGGGTCGGTCGGTCTGATCACGCACATTCCTATTGGGAAGTGATCGGAGAAGTCCGCCTGGCTGACCGGGGTCTCCCATGCCGCCGAAGGGGATCGGTTATCGAAGATGCCGGCGCAGCGCGAAACGCTGTACCAGGTAACGTCAGCCCGGCTCCGCCAAAGCGGGCAACGTCTAACGGACAGAGGAGGCAGCCAGGTCGTCTGAGGCTGAAGATCAGCGTCATCGCACCGCAGGCCCACTGAGGCACGTTGTTGCGGAGTACGAAGCCGCATAGTGCTTACCTGCAGTACGACGGTTTCCGCTGGCAGGTTCCCTTCATCGCCGGGGCTTTTGTCTTCCGGTTGCCGTCAGACGTCGACCGATCAGTCACCGAGCCTGATCGGCTCACTGATACTCACGGGCGTGATGTCAATCTGATTCTTTACGCGGACGATTATCAGCAGCTTTACCTATTCACAGATCGGATACTGAGCTTGAAAAGGTGATAGGCGCCGAGCAGCACGCCCGGTCTAATGCTCACGTGGCGACGAAGAAGGCTTATCCACGAATCGGGCCAAGAGGGCAACAACCCAGACCTAGGCGTGTACATGATCATTACGCTCGCCGGGCCAGCACTCGCGCTGGTGGTGGGGGAGCGTTCAGTGCATGGACCGTGCCATCGCTCGTGGTGACCGCAATAGTCAGCGTTTGGGTCCCATGGCAGGACAAGTAAGAGGACGCGGGACTGGCTGGCTAACCATCGTTCCCTTTGAGGTTCCGCATTTGCCTCAGCGTTGCTGGCTCCCGGCCGACGTCATGGCTCCGCATATCAGCGCCTTAGCCGGCCTGGTGTCGCATCAGCCGCCGGGACAGCCATCGATCGAACGGTGAACCCACCACCTGTGGCCGGCGTCGGATGAACAAGGTGTCGCCGAACGCCACGCTAGGGCTGCTCCGGGTGCCGGTCCAGAGACCCCCGCGGACACCCCTTGGCGGGACTGTACTACGCCCAGTTTTACCGGCGTGGCGGGTCGGGTTGTGACCGGGACCGGCTGAGCTGAAACCACACCTTGGTGATACTTGAAACCAAGGTCGAGGTATCCCAAGAGAGAGGGATCGACCATGACGACATCAGCAGGTCCAAGACCAGCAGCAGCACACGACGAACGCCAATGGGCAGCGGGACTCGCTGACTGCCTCGGCTCAGCCGGTGCCTGCGCGAGGGACCTGGCCACCAACAATGGCGGAAATTCGAGACCTCCACCGCGGAAAGCGCTGGCGCTACGAGAACGGCTACCCGTTCGACTGGAGCGCTCATGTTCTACATATATTCTTTATTTAGAGATAGGAAGATGTAGAACACGAACTACTTGGTCCCCTTCTTGCTCTTGCCCCAGCGGGGTCTTTCGTCCTCTACCTGCTCCAGCGAGATCACATCCAGGCCTTTCGGGTTCGTCAGCCGGTAGTGCACCGTCTTTCCGTGCTTCTCCGCGATGAGCTCGGGAGGCTGGTCTCCTAGGGCGGTGGCCATCTGCTCGCGGACCTGGAGTGTGCAGCGCCGCGTTGCCGCCAGCAGGCCACCTTAAGCTCGGTCGATGACAGCCCGTCGTCACCAGCCGCGAGGGGGCATCGACGATGGCTGTTCTGGCGACCTCCTCCTTGGCCTCACGCGCCTCTTTCGCAATCTGGCCGGTGGGCGCCTGCAGCAGCCCCTGAGGGTAGCTGGGTCCCATGTTGAACTGGGCGATGACGTCGCCCTCGGTGTGGTTGCCCTCCCGGTCCTGGCGCAGGTCAGCGTGGTGAAGCCGTCCTCGGCCTTGGACGCCTTTGCGCGGCATCTTGGCCAGGTACTGAGCGCCCTGATGGCGTTGTACTTCTGCACCGCGCCGGTAGGGTGCAGCGACCAGGGGCGTCCTGGAGAGATGGTCGATGATCAGGTCGGTGATGCTCGCCACTCCCTGAGGATCCAGGCTGGCACCGCGTCGATCCAGGAGTTCACGTCCTCGCCCTTGTTGCCTGATTGCTCAGACATCGCCTCGACTCATCGAGTCGAAGACGCCAGGAGGGTTGTAGTCCAGCCTCGTTCACCGCCTGGCAGGTCCTGCTTGTCGGCGGGAGTGAACATCGGGCTTGGGTTGGTCCAGATGATCCTGCCTGCTCCTCCTCAGTGGCGCCGAGCAGAGCCAGCCGCCTGGCTGTCCGTTTTAGTCCCACCTGGAAGTCGAACAGCAGCGCCGAGGTGAAGTCACCGTTGCTCCAGGTCAGCGCGCCTGACCTGATGTATATGATGGTGAGGCAGATCCAGACTTCATCGTGCCGCCGCGCCCGTGGATGCCGTTGAGTTGAACCGGGTAGAACAGCGCTTGCCCGACCTGGGGCCGAAGACGCCAACCGTCGGCAGCTCTGGCGGCAGGTCCACGTCCACCGTTGAGATGCGGCAGTCCGTGGACGTGACCGGCGGCCGCTTCCTCCTCGTCGACTCTCCTGCGTCGAGCGGCACGGTCAGCCTTGTGGAAGAGGTACCGCTCGACCTCCAGCTCGCAGCTTGACCCCAGCCATGGTTGGGTAGGTCGCGCTAACCCTGGTCTACATTGCCTCCGGCGTCGGTGACCGCAGGGCTGCATCGGGCGAAAGCATCGCGGAGCAGCACCAGGGCTTGCCATGGCGCAGACCGCGGCCGACCGAGACGAGGCGTAAGGAACAAGGTGTCATTGCGCTGACCTTTGCTCGATGCGCTCCGGTAGCCGGAACGGTGCGTCGGTGAGGTCGACTCATCGTGTCGGCCTGCTCGCTGCGTGCCTTGAGCGCCAGCAGTTTGTCCAGCGCCTCGGATGGCAGTGGCACCGGGTCGATGTCATTCTCGACCTCGTAAATCGCACCGGGTCCAGTGGGTCGAGCCTGGTCAACGATGTAGCCACCTTCAGCGCGCACCTCCAGACCAGGGATGGTGCCCTTTCCGGTGTTGTGGATCACTAGGTCCACTGGCGCGAGTGAAGACGAAATGTCTGCCCATTCCGGTGCGCACTGTAGGTGATCGGTTTCGTATCCAAGCCAGTTGCTCACCGCATCAACCTGGTCCTCGTCGAACGCGACGAGGCCAGACTTGCCACAGTCAATCCCGATGTTCGCACCCTTTGGCCACTGGACCACCTCGCGTGGCCGGGACTCTTCCGTTGTACACCATCGGTTCTGGTTCATCCTTTTTGCCGCCAGGGCGGGCTGGCGCAACAGGAAACACCGACCAGTCGCCTGGGATCATCATCGAGCCGCGGCTTCCCGCGTCCGCTGGTACCGGGCGTTGGTCTCGCGCTCGAACTCCAGCCGTGCCAGCTCCGCAGCGCATGGCTCGCCGTGGACCCGGCGGTACAGAGCCCAGGCCTTCCGCCTGAGCTTGTTCTGCTCTATGGCCTCCCGCTTCCGGGCTGCTGATCCAGCCAGCGCTGGTACAGTCCGATAGCGATCTCCGTGGGCGGCCCGAAGCGACGTTCGACCTTCCCATCCGCCGCTTCGCGTAACAGGTCAGACTCATCGAGGTCGTCGGTGTCGTCGGTCTGTGAGAAGTTGTGTGCGTTGGTGATGGTGCGTCGGACTGAGGGAAGTTCATCGCTGCTGACCTCCCTCAGATCCGCCTCACGCTTGCGAACTCCTGTCTGGGTGTATTGCCTTGGAGTCGATCAGCGCGCGGCACTGCTCGGGTGAACGACCAACGCGACCGACTAATGCCATGGGTTGGTTTTCGGTGAGGGCCGGCTCAGGCACCGGCGGTATAGGCGGAACGTCGAACTCATTGATGTCGAACCGCAACGCATCATTGATCGCCGCGATCTCGGTTTGCAGCTCTTCGCTTGGCGGCCGCCGCTTCACGCACCTGGATCGAGATGCTGACCGGGCGATCGGCGTCGACGATCCGCTGCGCCTCGCCAAGCGTCCCTGACTTCTGCGTACTCGACGGTCGAGCTCTGCGATCATAGAACGGCGCGATCGCGTCGACTGCGGTCCGCTGAATCAGACCCGGTTGAAGCTGAATAGCCGAGTCGACCTCGGTCTGTTTGACACCCATCGACTCTTCGCCACTTGTCGGCTCGCTTCTCCGTCTCCTTCAGTGGCGCATCTGGCAGATTGTTCGCCCGCACCTGATCGGGCGGAGTGGGCGCGGTACTGCCGAAACTCAAGATCAGGGAAGCGAGTCGCCTAAACGCTTGCAACTTGCGGCCAACTCCTGATCGGCATGTTGTACCCGGTCGGGTCACAGTCGCTGAAGTACAGCACGACCAGTGGTCGGCCGTCCGCGTCAGCGTTTTTGGCGATCATGTGCACGAAAACGTCGGAGATGTTGCCGGTCGGCAGATACAAGTCGACGCGGTAACGCTCGGCTACTGGCAGCAGCTCGTCCTCGAGCGAGGACTTCACCGATCATGACGATCTTGCGCTTCGGCTGACGCCATGAAAGTCGGCAAGACCGTGCATGCCAGCTCGGATGTCGTCCACACTTGATGGTGATGTCGAGACCGGGATCGACAGATACGGCCACGGGTCCGGCTCGACGAATGTGTGGATGGTCGGGGCCGTAGTTGCGCTTGTCGTAACGACGTTATCCCATGGGATGTGGCCCAGCCAGCGCGCCGCTTTCATGGCGCTGAGATCCACTCCCAGTCGGGATCAGTCGTTGAGGTACCTGTGCCGTCCGGCTTCATGAACGGCGTGGAGCCATCGAGATCGCGTAGTGGACCCCACGAAGCGCGAAACTTGCCAGTGATCGCGAGTTCGGCGAGGGTGTCGGCCAGCCATTCACCGTCCCGATGGCTGCCGGGTGTCGAGCCGGAACGGGTCGTTCTGCGACGACAGCACCGTTAGGTCCTTCATCGACAGCTTGAGCCGCTGGCCTCAGCCATCGCGGTGTCGAGTGCTTGCCGTAGCGGGGAGCGGACTGGTCGCTCACCTGACTGTCTCCCCGGCCTGGGCGTGAGTCCGGAGCGACTTGCGCCGGATCCGAGATTGAGCACGCCGCGATCCGCTGGCATTCGGGCGTCTGTGAGTCTTGGTAGCCGCCGGACGACGGCGGCCACCTCGGCGCGGTGCTCACCGAGTTACCCGATCATTGACGATGACTGGCTGTGTGGCAGATCTTCGATCACAGCCTTTGGGCCCGTACCGGGCACGCCCTGCCCAATACTTTCTGGGCATGTAGTGCAACGCCAGCTCGACCTCGTCTAGATCGAGAACGACGCTCTGACGCCGCGCATCTTGTATGCCTTAAAAAGCCCCTAGCGAGGTAGCTCCTCATCGCGCGAGGTGCATTCCCTGCTCACGGGCAGCCTGCTCAGTTGCCGAGCCGACGAAATTGTTGGACGGGTGGGGTGGGTTGCGGATGCCGCTTCGACATTGCGAACTCCATGAAATGGGCACTGCACGCCCGCTGTTGGCTTCGCCAGTAACGCCCGTCCGGTCGGTTTGCAGGATTAGCCGCTCCGCGACCACGGTTCGCCAGGGACCCATTACGCGGGGTTGGATCCCCTGCCTGACGCCTGCGTTCTTCCGTCCTGCTCAGAGAGCCAGGCCAGCGCTTGCTCGTGCACTTTCAGTCTACCAAACTTCCAAGATCATCTCAGCTCAATCCAAGATCATCTATCAGCTCGGCATTGACACTTTCAATCCCCTTGGCTGTCCCTGAGCGCTCCTTTCCGCTGGCCGATCAGCCCTCCCCCTAAGGACCCTCTGGCTAAGCGGGCCCATCGCTTCGATCGGCAAGTTTTTCAAGATCAAGATGATTCAGCGTCGTTAACAACGCCGCTCAGTCCTCCCAACCCGTCGGCGCTGGGCTTGCGGTTGATCACCGGATGGATTGTCCAGTACTCGTGATCATCGAGGGTATACGTCTTCTCTCCACGTGCGTCCGTGCCAGCGCCGCTTCCAGCCATGGCGCGTGATCAACTCAAGGCTGAATAGCCCTCGCGATCTTCCTCCGTTCGCTGGTGGAGCAGCACCACGTAGCGATGCGGGTTCTCGGCATCGTCTTGGCGAAGATCCACTGCTTCCGCGCCACGAACGCCCGTGCCTGCTCGATCAGCTCGGGTGGCGGCTCATGATCGCTGACTGGAGTCATAGGCGGTGGCTCCTGGTGAATCTGAGCCAGCGTGACAGTGGCACTGGCGAAGATCCGCGCCGCCGCCTTCAGCAGCGTGTGGGAACACGCGGGATCCAGCACGGTTGGCTTACTCGGCCAGTGGATGATCACGGGACGCTGGCAGTATGTTCAGGTCGCACGAGGACGACGATCAGGCCTCGGAGTTGGTGATCCGGCCTGGAGGCCAGTTCGATATCTTGCTCATGGAGATCTGGGTTTCCTTTCACTAGTTGGTCTGGTCTCCTGGCCTCGTCGGGAGCGCCAACTCTGGCGGGCCTTACTTACCTGATCTTGATCTGGCTACCGCCTCCAGTCGTTGTCGTCATCGAGGGGCAGCCCCAGCTCACGGAGTCGTTCTGGTCGAAGCTCGCCTTCAGGGCCATAGGTCCGCTCGGTGGTGGCGCAGCGATCAGGGTCGCGTCCGAGTCTCGAGGTGGGTGGGACCACATGGCCCAGTACTTCATCCGCCGGTCGGTGCTGAACAGGTAGAGGTTCGTCATGCCCCAGAACCGGCCGGGCTCTCCGGACGGTGCGGATCAGGTGCCCGGCCCCATGAAATCATCACGAGTCAGGCCTGGCGTCCTGCCCACGACGATGTACCAATGCGGCGCGCTGGCGGCGTAGGTCTTCGCCCAGGTCCATTGCGTAAAGGTCGGTGCCAGGCTGAGCCACCATTCGCAGGTCAGCAGGCGGCCATCAGCTCAGCTGACCGGTATGAGCGCAAACCGGTTCAGTCCATGCGACCTCACGTCTCGCCGAGGGCAGCACCTCCACCTTGAGCACGGTTGCGAGGACAGCACGCTGCACATCAATCGGGGCGTCGAGGAACGATCGACCGGGGCCCGCGGCCCCGATGATCGGAGAGGCCGTGGACTGTTGGATGGCGAATCGCCATCCGTCACTGATCTTATCAGCTCCTTAGTCACCGACTCGGTGACCTTCCGGAGCTGCTGCCAGTGATCAGGCTCTGAGCGTAGTCATCCACGCGAAGCCCGCCAGTCGCTGCTTCAGCACGTCGCGGCGTAGCCGGTCGGCGGCCAAGTTGCCGTCGTCGTCCTTCGGGCTCATCGCGGCGACCACCCTCGGGTCGCGGACCATCTCCGCAACCACGTTGCGTACGTGCTCGTCTGCTTGTCCTGCCGGATCATCAGATCAGCCCGCACCGGTGCAGCGGTAATAGAACCGCCGCGATCCCTCCCCGTTTGGAGTCGCTCCGCCGATGGCTGTGCAGCGCATCGCGCCGTCGCACTTGGTGCAGGTGTAGATCCCCGAGCCCAGCCAGCGGATCAGGTTGCCCTGCTGCCTGCGCCGGGCTGGGTCAGTCAGCAGAGTGAGGTGGGCCGCCCGCCAGGTCTCCTCATCGATGATCGCCGGCCATGAGGCTGACCGATGATCTCCCGGTGCCACGGCAGGTCGTAGCGGCCATGGTTCAAGCAGCCCGGTATCCCGGGGCCGGATCAGTACGTCGCGGAGCCTGGCATAGGTCCACCGCCTGCCGGTCGAGGTGGGCAGACCGTTTCATTCAGCCTGCGCGCGACGGCTGCGAGCGAACGGCCAGCAGACCGAGGTGGTCGTCTTCGCTGATCACCAGCGCCTTGCTCCTCGCGGACAGTCACCCTGTCGGCCTCGAAACCGTACGGCCGCGGCCCACCTCGGTACTTCCCGTCCTCAGCGGCCTGGGCCTTCTGGGCGCGGATGCGGTCCTTGGTCTGCTCGACCTCCCCTTCGCGCCAGCCCGACGATCCTGGCATTCATCCGCCCAGTGGCTGAGGAGAGTCGAGGTGTCACCTGCGGTGACAGTGCGGACCTCCACCTCGAGTGTCGAGCGTCGATGAACGTCTCCCAGCTCGACCTATGCGGCGATGCAGCCGGTCGGGGTGCCAGGCGATGACAGCGCACCTGACCCGAACGGACAGCGTCGAGCACGGCTCGGTACTGCGGACGGGGTGCCCTGAGTAGGCGGAGATGTCGTTGTCGATGAAGGTGGCCACCACCTGCCAGCCGAGCCGCTTCGCCAGCGCCCGGCAGTCGGCCCTCTGCGGTCCACCCCGAGTCCGGCACCAGCCCGGTCCTTCGAGATGCGCGCGTAGATCGCGGCGGGGAGACCTCTGCTGGGCCTGCCTGTCACCAGCTTGCTTTCATATGTCAATTCTACGGTATTGCATTGTCGAGGCGCCGGCCCACGCTGGCGGCAGTACTCGGTCATGACGTTGGTGACACTCCGGCTCGGTCGTTGACGGGACGAAGACCTCCGAGTGCGGTGGAGATGTTCATGTCTTCACTACTCGGAGGTCTTCATGCCCCACGGTAATGCCCGCTTGACAGTGCATGGCCGCCAGCTGCTGGTTGATCGGGTGTCATCGGGTCGCCCGGTTGCCCATGTCGCCAAGGAAGTCGGGGTGTCACGGCAGTGCGCGCACCGCTGGGTCGCCCGCTACGCCGCCGAGGGCGAAGCGGGGCTGCAGGACCGGTCGTCGCGACCGCAGCACAGTCCGAGGCGGACCAGCCCCGCCGTCGAGGCCGCGGTGGTAGCAGCTCGGCGCAAGCACCGCCGAGGGTCGGACTGGCTGGCGTCCGAGCTCGGCGTGCCGGCCCGCACGGTGTCGCGGATACTGCGCCGCCACCACGCTGCCGTACCTGGCTGACTGCGATCCGTTGACCGGGCAGCTGATCCGCTCCTCCAAGCAGACCGCCTGCCGCTACGAGCGGGACCGGCCCGGGGAGCTGGTGCACATGGACGTGAAGAAGATCGGCAAGATCCCCGACGGCGGCGGCTGGCGCGCGCATGGCCGACCAGCCACCAAGGCCGAGAAGATGCGGCAGCCCAAGATCGGCTACGACTACGTTCACTCTGGTCGACGACCACTCCCGGCTCGCCTACTCCGAGATCCTGACCGACGAGATCGGCACCACCTGTGCGGCGTTCCTGCTCCGCGCTGCCGCCTACTTCGCCGCCCACGGGATCCCCGGATTGAGCGGCTGATCACCGACAACGCCTTGGCCTACCGCAACTCCACCGCCGTCAGGCACGCGGTTGCCCAGCTCGGCGCTAAGCACAAGTTCATCAAGCCGCACTGCCCTTGGCAGAACGGCAAGGTCGAGCGGTTCAACCGCACGCTGCAGATCGAATGGGCCTACCGGCAGGTCTTCCTCAGCAACGCCGACCGTGCCGCCGCGTTTGCCCCCTGGCTGGAGTTCTACAACACTCGACGCCGACACACCGCACTTGGCGGCCTCCCGCCAACCAGCCGACTGTCACCAACCTTGTGACCGGGTACATCTAGGGCGCTGAGCGAGCCGGCGTACACGCTTTCGCCCGGAAATCGGAAATCCGTGAGCTCGAGGCCGGCACCACGATCGACGAACACCTGATCTGACCGTTCACCAGAACATCGGTCACGCCCGGTTCGCGAAGCAGCGGCTCCAACGGACCGGCACCCACGCTGTGCCGCCGCAATGACTCCACCGCATCAAGCACCGCTGAGTCGCTGAGGGCGAGACCTCCGGCTCGCATGGCGGCAGCGACATCGACAGGCGTGTAATCGCGGCCGAGGCTCGCGAGGGCGATCACGTACGAGGTCGAGCGCCGTGTCGTCCAGATCCGCCGAGTGGGGACGACTTCACTAACGCAGCGGTCATGCGCCTACCCGCGCTCGCTCGTCGCCGGATGCAGCAGTGCGGAAGCTCGCTCAGCACCCGATGGCAAAGCTGAGCGAGCGAGCCGCGGCCAGACCGCGCTGGCGGATCGTCACTCGCTCCGCTGCCGCGAACGAGGGCGGGACTCATCATCGAACGACCCGGAGAAGCGGCCAACCGACACCGCTGGCCACTTCAGAGTCGGCTCCAACATGCGAGATCGGCCCTGCCTGACCACGAGTCCGGGACGAGATCGCAGTCGCGTTCAGATCCCCAGTATCGCGCGACCTCAGCCGTCCGGCGGCAACCCCACGAACATATCGTCCCGACGACAAGCACCGCCGCTAACTCGGCTTCGTCGCAGCGCCTTCAATTCCGGCGCTGCGCGAGACTTCGAGACAAACCCACAACGCTGATCTCACAGCCGCGCAGACGCCGACAGCAGCACCGCGCTCAGCTGCTCGGCTTGCGAAGCACCCAGCCCGGCGGCCCTCGCCGCGCGCCATGGGCATAAAGGTCGATCAACGATCGGTCTAGTCGATGGCAACTGCCCCCGTCAGGTCGCCGAGGTGCCCGCGCGCGGTAGCCAGCCGCGGCCAGCGCCAACCCGGTGTCCGTTCCGCACCCATCAACAGATCGCAGCCCACCGGAGCGCGGATCGGCATCACCGATGAGGCATGGTCCAAGCCGCGGTAACGAGCTGCGACGAACGCCAGGCCTGCGGCGAGAGTCGTGTGCGCGACTCCGCCAGAACCACCCACGACGCAGCTGAGGCTGCCGGCCCCGCGAGCCATCCCAACACAGGTCGGCAAGGGCGTCCGACAGCCACCGGGCGCGCTCGCCGGCAACGGTACGACCACTGCCCCGAGCGCCGCATCGACCACGGCTGGGCATGGGGCCGAGGTCCGTTCCCCTTCGGTAACCACATAGACGCCGCCCCGGACGCGGCAGGCCCAGCGCGGCGATGCGATCCGCTTCTGATCAACACCGACCAGCACCATCGCCGCTGCCGACCAGCGTTGCCGCACCAGACTCACGTCGCTCAGCAGCAGCGGCCTTCAACCTCCGACCACCGCCGTCAGGCGCGAGCACTCCGGGATCGAGCAGCCTCGGAGTCGGCGATGGCCACCACGCGTCGGTGGGACGGCCGAGCGAACGCGAGTCCATGGTGCATGGCAGTGTGGACGTCAGACGCCGACAAGCCAGGCTGCTTCGAGATCCGTGGACGACGCTGCGAGCGAGCTCCTCCGCTGTGGAGCAAAGCACACAGGCGACAGCCGACAGATCCACGCCACTGTCGCGCTCCGAGGATCCGAATTTCCTGATCTTGATTTGAAGCAACCGGTTGGCATGTCGGGACACATCCAAAGGACGGCAGATACACAGCGCTTTACCATCAGCTGACCTTCGACGTTCACGGTCTTGTTGTAGGTCTCGACCATGATCTCGTAGCGCGCGTGCAGCTCGCGCTCGTTGAGAATCTTGTACGTCTCGAACAGCTCGATCGCGTCCTTGGTCACGAGCTGCGGCAGCGCGTCGACGGTGTTCTTCAGGTTCAGCAGCCCGCGCTTGCCGGCTTCCTTCTCCCACTCCTTCGAGTAGCCGTTGCCGTTGAAGATGATCTGCTTGTTCTCCTTGATCACCTTCGGCAGCAGCTCGGCGACCGCCACGTTCGAGCGTCTTGCCGCCCTTGACCGCCTTCTCGAGCTCGGTGGCGATGTAGTCGATCGACTCGGTCACCGCCAGGTTGAGGACGATGTTCGGGTAGCCGATGCTCTGGTTCGACGACACCGCGCGGAACTCGAACTTGTTGCCGGTGAAGGCGAACGGGCTCGTGCGGTTGCGGTCGCCCGCGTCGCGCGGCAGCTTCGGCAGCACGAGGACGCCGGTGTCGAGCTCGCCGCCGTGCTTGGTCGACTTCGCGCCGCCCTTCTCGATCTGCTCGAAGATGTCGGTGAGCATGTCGCCGAGGAAGATCGACAGGATCGCCGGCGGCGCTTCGTTCGCGCCGAGACGGTGATCGTTGCCGGCGCTGGCGATGCTCGCGCGCAGCAGTCCCTGCCAGCGGTTGACGGCGCGGATCACCGCGCGTGCAGAACACCAGGAACTGCATGTTGTCGTGCGGGTTCGCGCCCGGCCCGAGCAGGTTGTTCCCCTCGTCGTCGCTCATCGACCAGTTGAGGTGCTTGCCCGATCCGTTGACGCCGGCGAACGGCTTCTCGTGCAGCAGGCACGCGAGGCCGAACTTCGGCGCCGAGCGCTTGAGCGTCTCCATCATCATCATCTGATGATCGGTGGCGACGTTCGCGTTCTCGAACACCGGCGCGATCTCGTACTGGCTCGGCGCCACCTCGTTGTGGCGCGTCTTCACCGGCACGCCGACCTTGTACAGCTCGGTCTCGACCTCGGACATGAACGCCATCACGCGGTCGGGAATCGCGCCGAGATTACTGATCCTCGAGCTCCTGCCCCTTGGGCGGCTTGGCGCCGAACAGCGTGCGGCCGGCGTTGATCGAGATCGGGCCGCGACAGATAGAAGTACGCGATCGATCAGGAAGTACTCCTGCTCGGGGCCGCAGGTCGTGACGACGCGCTCGGCGGTCGAGCCGAACAGCTTCAGGATGCGGACCGCCTGCTTCGACAGCGCCTCCATCGAGCGCAGCAGCGGCGTCTTCTTGTCGAGCGCCTCGCCGGTCCAGCTCACGAACGCCGTCGGGATCACCAGCGTCGTCGCGTTGCCGCTCTTGAGCAGCCACGGCGGGCTCGTCGGATCCCACGCCGTGTAGCCGCGCGCCTCGAAGGTGGAGCGCATGCCGCCCGACGGGAAGCTCGACGCGTCGGGCTCGCCGCGCACCAGTTCCTTGCCGGAGAACTCCAGCGACCGCTTTGCCGTCGCCGGTCGGCGAGAGAAACGAGTCGTGCTTCTCGGCGGTGATGCCGGTCAGCGGCTGGAACCAGTGCGTGTAGTGCGTCGCGCCGTGCTCGACCGCCCACTCCTTCATCGCGGACGCGACCGCGTCGGCGACCGAGACGTCGAGCGGCTCGCCGTGCGTCATCGTGCGGCGCAGCGCGTGATAAATCGGCTTGGGGAGACGCGTCTGCTGGACTTCGTCGTTGAACACGAGGCTGCCGAACGCTTCGGTCGACGCGCGCGCGCCCGCGGCTCCTTCGCTTCCGTGACCGACCAATTGCGGATCGAACCGATTGCCTCGCCGAGCACTCTGGACCCCATCGCTGCGCCCCCTTGTCAAACCGAATCCGACAGCGTTAGCAAAACTGCGCATTATCCCAAAACCTGTGCAGAAGTTGCAATCCGAATGCGGAGACAACTCTGTGACAATCGTGCCAGATTTCATGCAGAGCTGTCATGCTGAAATTGTGCACGATCTGCACAGAAACATGCGATCAGCCATCAATTTGACCGCAGCCCAGCCCAGCAGAGCGAGGAACTCCGCGAGCACCATCGCGGTCGCGCCCCAGATCTCGACGTCCGGCGATGCGGAACGCCGGAACGGTCAACGTCACGCCGTCGCGCTCGCGCTGGGTGCGTGACGAAGTGCCCGGGATCCAGCAGGTCGTCCACGGCCGACCTCGAGGATGCGCGCGACCTCGCCGTCCGACGGCCGTCAGCAGCGGGCGGCTCGCGTGCACGCGCGACGATCGGGTGAAGCCGGAATCCGCTGACCGGGATGTCGAGCGGCGTCAGCGCGCCCAGCACGCGCACCTCGTCCAGCGGCAGAGCGCGACTTCCTCGTGCGCCTCGCGCAGCGCCGCCTGCTCGAACGGTCTCGCCCGGATCGACGACGCCGCCGGGCAGCGACACCTGGCCGCCGTGCCGCAGCGCCATCGGCGCGCACGGTCAGGATGATGTGCGCGCGATCACGATCCGGAAGAAACCGCGGAGACCGCTGAGACCGCAGAGAAACGTCTTTCTCTGCGTTCTCTGCGGTCTCTGCGGTTCTTCGCGTTTCGGAAAGACCAGCAGCAGGCCGGCGGCGTTGCGGATCCGCGCGCGGGTTGAAGCCGGCCGGCCACTCACGGCGCGGGACCGGCGCGAGCCGCGCCCTGCGCGCGGTCCGGCACGCGGCGACCGCAGCTCGCGTCGCAGCCGGCGCTCGAGCCGCGTCGACGACGACGTCGCGCGAAGGTCACGGGCACGATCGTCATCGCCGGCGCAGCTGCTCTGCGGCGCGGGATACGAGCTCGACCGTGATCGCCCTGCACGACTTCCGCGGCGATGAACGCGTAGCCCGGCGTCGTTCGGGATGCAGGCCGTCCGACGAGTAGTTCGACGCCACGTAGCTCCGCGCGTCGCACATCAGATCGACGACGGTGACGGTCTGACGAGGCCAGCGCGTTGACGACGGTCCTCGTCATGCCGACCGGCGACGCGCTGCGCCGCCTGACGCTGCGCCAGCGACGCGCCGGCGAGGTACGGCAGGCCGGCCGCGTTCGGCACGTTGAGCGACGACGATCCGCGGCGGCCGGCGCGACGCGCGCGATGCCGGCCAGCAGCGTCGCGTAGTCGGTCGCCGAACGCCCGCACCTGCGCGTCGATGAACGCGTTCGGATCGCTCCCGCCGGCGCCGCCGCCGAGCGCCGCCGGTGATCGACGTTGATCTCGTTGATGCCGGCGAAGATCGTGACGACCGTCGCGTTCGTCTGCACGAACGGCATCTCGTTCTCGATGAAGTTGCCGACGATGAGTCGGTCCGTACTGCGCGCCGAGGGTCTGCGAAGTCGCGGCCGATGACCGTCGTCGGAATCCCGAGATTCAGGTTGGTGACCGTAAATCCCTGGGCCTTGAGCGGACGCACCGTCACGGGCACGTAGCCCATGCCGTTCGGGCAGTCGGTCAAGCGGCACGCATTCGGCGCTCGAACCGACCCCGTTCGCGTCACTGGCGCCGATCGCGCGTGTAAACGATTGTCGAGCCCGGCGGCCGGCGGCGCGGTGGGCGCCGTCGGGCTGTTCGCCCAGTCCCAGCTTGCTGCACAACGCCGATGGCCACGCAGTCACGACGCACAGTGCCGATCCGCAGAATTGGAGAATTGCGTGCGAGACGAAAAAAATCTGCACGCCGATTGCCACATCGTGTTCGGACGCCCTTCATTAGAATGGCATATCCGAGTGGAGGCCGCTGTCTGTATCTGTTCGCGCAGCTGAGGCGTATTGCGACGACCGCGGCGGCCGCGGCGATCCGGAGTCGTTCAACGTCGCCACGCAACGCCCGACGGATCGCCGGTTGAGCTGAAGCCGGGCGATCCGGCGCCCGACTTCTCGCTGCCGGGATCCGATGGCCGAACCTATCGTCTAAAGGAGTCTGGCGGGGCGGCCCGTCGTCGATCGCCTGGTTTCCGAAGGCGTTCACCGGCGGTTGAACGGCCGAGTGCAAGTCGCTCGGTGTCGAGCGGCGAAGCGTTGCGGCGGCTGGACGTGCAGCTATTTCGCGGCGAGCGTCGACTCGGCGGAGGTGAACGCGCGGTTCGCGGAGTCGCTCGGGCTGTCGTATCCGATTCTGAGCGACCCGACGAAAGAAGTGGCGCGGGCCTACGGCGTGCTCGCGCCGAGCGGGTTCGCGTCGCGCTGGACGTTTTACATCGGAGCGGACGGCCGCATTCTGGACATCGACAAGAAGGTCAGCGCCGCGTCCCACGGCCGCGACGTCGTCGCGAAGCTGAATGAACTCGAGCTCACAAGCTGATCCGCCTCGCAGGTGACCGGTCAGGCTGGAGCGCGTATGGCACTGCTCGATCGATTCCGCACCCAATCCGGTCACAAGAACCCCGACGCCGCCGTCCGCCTGGCAGTTCGTGCAGGAGATCCCGCTCGACGAGCGCGATCTGCTGCATCGAGGATCGCGCGCGAGGACGCCGGATCGCGCGCGTGCGGCGCGCGGCCGTCGCCAAGCTGATGGATCCGGCGGCGCTCGCGCGCGGTCGCGAAGGCCGACGCCGACGAGCAGGTGCGCAGCGCAGGCGCTGTCGATGCTGCGCGACATCGCGCTCGAGGCGTTCGAGGGCCTCGGCGAGAGCGGAAAGCCTGCGCGGCGGTCGACGCGATCGACGACGTGCAAGACGCTCGATCGGCATCGCCAAGAACGCGCCGCGCGAGTCGATCGCGCGCGCGCGCGCTCGACGCGCGTGACCGACGGCCACGCGCTCGGCTCGATCGCGCGGCACGCCGAGCACGAGAGCGTGCGGCGCGCGGCGTTCGATCGGCTGCACGATCACGGCGAGATCCTCAGCGTCGCGCTCAACAGCGAGTTCAAGGATCCGACGCTCGCCGCGGTCGGAACGCATCACCGACCGCGCCGAGCTCGAGCAGATTGCCGCGCGCGCCGAAGAACAAGAGCGCGTCGAAGCGCGCGCGCGCGATCGTCCGCGAGATGGACGAGCGCGCTGGCCGCCGAGGAGCAGGCGCGCGCGACGCTGCCGAGGCCGCCGCGGCCGCGGCGCTGCCGCCGGTCGTCGAGCCGGATCCGGCGGAGATCGCGCGCGCGGCGCGCAGGACGCGCCGCGACAGCGAGCGGCCGCGCGAACAGGCCGAGCGCGCCGAGGCCGAGCGCCAGGCGCGCGACGCCGCGCGACGCCGGCGCAGGCCGCGCCGAGCTGTGCGAGCGGATCGACAGCTGCAGGGCGAGAGGGCGCTCGACGAGCTCGAGGTCGCGACCGCCGAGTGGGAGGCATGCCGGCGCTCGACGACCGCGCAGCGCACGACGAGCTGACGCGCGCTTCGAACGCGCGCGCGCGCCTGTCAGAAGCGCCACGCCGAGCGGAAGGACATCGAGCGCGCGCCGCGCGCGGCTGCGCGGAGCTGGCCGACGAGGCCGGCCGCGCCGCCGCGCTGGACGATCTGCCGGCCGCGCGCAGGCAGTTCGCGGCGATCCGGCGCGAATGGCACGACCTCGGCGCCGGGCATGATCAGCGATCCCGGCGCGTCACCGAGCGCTACGCCGAGGCCGCAGACCGCGTTCGCGCGCGCGCGACGCCGCGGCGCACGAGCAGGATCAGAAGCGCGCGGCGCGAGGCGCTGACACCGCGCGCAGCAGCTGGTCGGCCGCATCGAGGCGATCGCCGACGCGCGCCGATCTGACGCTCAAGTCGGGCGAGCGCGCGCTCAAGGACATCCGCACCGCGCTCGCGCACCGTGCCGCAGCTGCCGTCGAAGAAGCGACTACGACGAGATCGTGCAGCGCCTGAAGGCGGCGCAGACCGCGCTGATGCCGAAGGTGCAGGAGCTGCGCGACGTCGCCGACTGGCAGCGCTGGGCCAACGTCGGGATCCAGGAACAGCTCTGCGAGAAGATGGAGGCGCTCAAGGCGGTCGAGGATCCCGAGGCGATCGCCAAGCAGGTGCGCGACGCTGCAGCAGCAGTGGCGGCAGGCCGCCGACGTGCCGCGCGCGCAGGGCGAAGCGCTGTGGAAGCGCTTCAAGACCGCGCACGACGAGGCGTGGACGCGCTGCGAGGCGCATTTCGCGGCGCAGGCCGAGGCGCGCGGCGAGAACCTCGCGAAGAAGATCGCGCTGTGCGAGCGCGCCGAGGCGCTCGCCGAGTCGACCAACTGGATTCAGACCGCCGACGAGATCAAGAAGCTGCAGGCCGAGTGGAAGACGATCGGCGCGGTCAGCCGCGGCCAGGAAAAGGCGATCTGGGAGCGCTTCCGCGCCGCCTGCGATCGCTTCTTCACCCGCCGGCACGCCGACCTCGCCGAGCGCAAGACGGTGTGGGCCGACAACCTCGCGAAGAAGGAAGCGCTGTGCGCCAAGGCCGAGGCGCTCGCGCGATTCGACCGACTGGGACGCGGCCGCCGCCGAGATCGAAGCGGCTGCAGGCCGAGTGGAAGACGATCGGCCCGGTGAAGAAGACCCGCTCGGAGGCGCTGTGGCAGCGCGTTCCGCGGCGCTGCGGATCACTTCTTCGCCCGCTACGCGCAGCGCCACGACATCGCGCTCGGCGAACGCGCGTCGCCGCGCGCGAGGCGATCTGTCGCGGAGCTGGAAGCGCTGGCGGCGCCAGTCGTCAGTCGCCTGTCGCCGGACGGCAGCTGCAGCCGGCTTCGGCGGCGCAAGCAGGTGAGGCGTCAGAGTCGTCGGCCGACGAGGCCCGAACCGCCGTCGCGCCGCAAGCCGCCGAGCCCCAGTCGCCAGTCCCAGTCCGGTCGAGCTCGGCCGACCTGATCGCAGCGTGCGGACTTGCGGGCCGGTGGCAGACCGAGATCGCCGCGCGCGGCGTCGATCGCGATCGCGCGCTGGCGCTCGACGATCGCTTCGCCAAGGCGTTCGCGGCGTCATCGCAGCGGTGGCCGTCGGTGTTCGGCGGCTCCGATCTCGATCCCGACGCCAACCGCAAGAAGATGGAGACGATCGTCGCCGCGGATCGAAGACGCTGGCGAAATCGATCGGCGGGCCGGCGTCGGCCGGTCGCCGACGCCGCGCTGTCGCCGACCACGCGGCATGGCGGCGATGCTGAAGGAAGCGCTCGCCGCCAACACCATCGGCGGCAAGACCGACGACGACAGCCGGTTCCGCGCCGCGGCCGACGATGTGCGGCAGGCGCAGGCGGCGCTGTCGCGGATCGGGCCGGTGCCCGATCAGGTGCGGCGGGCGCTCGCGGATCGCTTCCAGCGCGCCACCCGCCGCATCTCCGACGCGACGCAGCGAAGGCTACTGGCGCGATCTTGATCAGCTCGACGTCGAAGACGAGCATGCCCGTACGGCGCGCTCTTGCCCTCGTAGGCGAGCTTCTCCGGGATCCAGAAGCGGGTCTTCTCGCCTTCGAACATCAGCTGCACGCCCTTCGGTCCAGCCGGAGATCACGCCGTCGAGCCGGAACGTCGATCGGCTGGCCGCGCACGACCGAGCTGTCGAACATCTTGCCGTCGGTCGTCCAGCCGGTGTAGTGCACCGTGACCTCGCTGGTCGGCCGCGGGTGCCGTCCGCCGACGCCCTGCTTCAGCACCTTGTAGGCGAGGCCGCTCGCGGTCTTCTTCGCGTCGGCCGGCGGCGCCTTCGACGTCGGCCGGCGCGCGCGTCGGGATGTCGATCAGCTCGATGTCGAACACCAGCATCCCCTTCGGCTCGCGCGCGCCCTTGTAGGCGAGCGCCTCGGGAATCCACAGCCGGCGCTTCTCGCCCGGCGACCATCAGCTGCAGCCCTTCGCTGAAGCCGGCGATCACGCGGCCGACCGGAAAGCTCGCCGGCTTGCCCTTGCGTCACCGAGCTGTCGAACATCGTGCCGTCGGTCTTCCACCCCGTGTAGTGGATGGTGACCACATCGTCTTTGGCCGGATGGTCGGTGCCCTTGCCCGGCGCGATGACCCTGGTCGCGAGGCCGGACGCCGTTTTGGTCGCGTCGGCCGGCGGCGCGGCGACGTCCGGGCGGCGCGGCGACGGTCGCAGGCGAGCGGTGTCTGCGCCGACGCGGCGGCCGCGGCGAAGGACGAACACGAGAGACAGGAAGAATGCGCATGCCGCCATTTTACCTGTGGTATCCTCCGCGCCGTACCTAGCGGGTCAGCCGAGTCACCGCACTGCCGGCTTAGCCCTACCCGCGCTCGTTCTCGCCGAGGTCGCGGATGTAGGCATCAGCGAGCACACGAAAGGTGTGCCCATGCCTCAATTCACGAAGCTCACGCCCAATCTCCTCGTCGCCAGCGTCGAGCGCAGCCTCGCCTTCTACGTGGACACGCTCGGTTTCGAGCGCGGCATGACCGTGCCCGACGCAGTCGCCGTTCGCGTTCGCGTCGGTGACCGGCGGCCCGGTCGAGATCTTCTTCAACGACGCCGCCGGCGCGGTGAAGGAGTATCCGGCTTCGCCGGCAAGCCGATCGGCGCCACCGGCACGCTGTTCATCGAGGTGGAAGGGCGTCGACGCGCTGCACGATCGGCTGAAGCCGACGCGTGAAGATCGTGATGCCGATCGTGACGCAGTTCTACGGCATGCGCGAGTTCGCGATCGAGGATCCGGACGGCTACGTCATCACGTTCGCGGAACGCGCTCGAGCGCTGAGAGCTCGAGGCCGCAACGCCGATGGATGACCGCGTTTGGTCATCTCGCCACAGCCATTGCCGGTATCCCGATTTAGCACAGCGTCGCCGACGGTCAGAACCTGCTGGTGCGACGCTGCACAGCTGATGGTCGCGACTCATCGAGCGATCGTGACTCCGCTAAAGGACGCGTAAAGCAATGTTGAAGAAGGCTGCAGCGGTTGCTGGTGATGAGCCTGTGGCCGTCGTTGGTCGCTGATGTGCCGCACCGGCGCGACTCTCGGCGAGGTTCGACGGCGGATCGTGGTCATCCTCGCGTCGAGCGCGGCGGGCCGCCGTAGACCGGACGACTGACGCTTTCCGAGCGTGAACGGAACGTCGTCAGGAGGCGTCGATCCTCCCGGATCGCCGCTGGAGGATCGGTGATCCTGAAGGCCGACATCGACGTGCACGGCCGCATCAAGGACCGAGGTCGCTGGCTGCTCCTGGCCGGCGGCGAACGGCATCGGGACCAACTGCCAACCAGAGTCTCCGCGCACGCTGATCTGCGAGGCCGCGGCGCCCTTCGCCGAGCACAGCACCGACCTTGCCGGTGTGGCGCTCAGAAGCGCGACGGCGATTTCCGAATCGACGACACGCTGAATCCGGCGGTGCCGTCGACCTGCGCCGCAGCCCGGTGCTGCTGATCCGCGTCACGGCGGCAACGTAGGCTCGCGGCCGGGATCGTCGACCGCAGCGACGACGACGACCGGTAGTCGAACGCCACAATGGCTGATGGCTTTTAGCCACAGCCGTATTCCGACGCTGTCGGTTCAGCGCGTCGAGCTTCTGTTTGAGCGCTTCCAGTTTCTGCCCGCCTCGCCTAACTTGCCTTCGGCGCCAGACGTTGATAGTCGGCGAGATCCTTCGCGGCCGCGCGCGATCAGGCCGTTCAGGTCGGTGGCTTCCGGCCCGGCGGCAGACGCCGGCGATGCGCGGCGCGGACGAGGCGCTGGCGGCGTTCGAGGTCGATGGCGCGCGGCGCGCTCGGCGCCGTCGCCAGCGTCGACTGCGCCGTTGCCGAACAGCGCCGGCCATCGCCACCTCGAACGTCGGACCGTAGGCCGAGCCGATCCTGCAGCGCCAGCACGACGAGCCGCAGTTCCGGCATCGGGCTCCGCTCGGCCTGCAGATAGATCGGCTCGGCGTAGAGCAGCGCGCGTCCGACCGGGATCACGAGCAGCCCGCCGCGGCGGACGTGCGATCCCTGCTGGTTCCACAGCGACAGCTGGCCCGACAGCTGCGCGTTCTGATCGATCCGCGCCTCGACCTGCAGCGGCCCGTCCACGAGCTTGCGTCTTCGGAAAGTCGTAGACGACGGCCGTCGCCGTAGTTCGCGTCGTCGCTGCGTCCGGCGATCCAGCCGATCAGGTTGTTCCGGTTGGCCGGCGTGAACGGCAGGATCTCGACGAACTCGAGCGTCTTCTCGCCCGGCAGCGTCATCAGCACGAAGTTCGGCTCCATCGTCTGCGTCGCCTGCTCGCGCTCGTCGGTCGCGCCGCCTTCGGTCGCGACGCTCCAGAGATCCTCGCGGTTGTAGAACACGCCGGGATCGGTCATGTGATACAGCCCGTAGACCGCCGCCTGCAGCTGCAGCAGCAGCTCGGGGTAGCGCACGTGCGTGCGCATGCCCGCGCGGCATCGCCGAGCCGTCCTTGAAGAGGCTCGGGAAGATGCCGCGATAGGCCGCGATGATCGGATCCTCGGCGTCGAACACGTAGAACGTCGTCGTGCCGTCGTAGGCGTCGATGATCGCCTTGACGCTGTTGCGCATGTAGTTGACGCGATCGCGTCCCAGCCGGAAGTGCCGCGCGTACGGATAATGATTCGGACGTCGTGAAGCCGTCCATCATCCACGACAGCCGGCCGTCGTCGCCGACGATGATGTAGGGATCGGCGTCGAAGGTGAGGAACGGCGCGAGCGCCGCGCACGCGGTCGCGGATGTTGCGGCGCATCAGCAGCCGGCTCTCCGCCGTCACGTCGTCGCTGAACGGCAGCTTGGCGAGGTCGCCGCGATCGAGCGCGATGATCAGCCGGCGGAAGAAGCCGCCGAGCAGGATGCCGCCGTGTGCCCTCGTAGGACGTCAGGCTGTTGGTCTCGCCCTGCGGATAGTTGAACTCCTTCTGCCGCGTCTTCACGTAGACGTCGGTGTTGGTGAGCTCGCCGAAGTAGACCTCCGGCCGCGTCACCTTGAGCGACGGGATCGTGCTCTGCACCGGCATGTTCGCTCAGGATGAGCGCCGGCATGCCCTTCGGGCGTGAAGCCGTTGACCGGGTTCATCGTGACGCCGTAGCCGTGCGTGTAGATCAGCTTCTCGTTGATCCAGTTGCGGCTGCTCTCCGGGCAGCTTCTCGACGTTCAGCTCGCGCGCGGCGAGCATCATCTGCCGCACCGATGCCGTTCGACGGCGTAGCGATCGATGTCGATGTCGGGAAAGTCGTAGTAGGTGCGGATCTCCTGAATCTGCCGCAGCGTGTCCTGCAGCGCGCGCCAGTCCCACAGCCGGATGTTCTGCAGCGTGTCCTGGTTGTGCGCCGCGTCGACCGCCTCGACGCCGCCGTCGGCGGGGAACGGCATGCTGTTCGATGCGGTTCAGCGCGAACGCCTGCCGCGTCATCTCGATGTTGTGGGTGATGAACGGCGCCTCGCGGACCAGCTCGTTCGGCTTCGACGATGAAGCTGGTGACGTACCAGCCGACGACGCCGGTGAGCGACGTAGCAGGCCGCCGCCGGCGCGACGGCGAGCACCAGCCAGCGGACCGCGGCGCCGACGACCGCGTTGACCAGCGCGCAGCAGCCGCGCCGACGCCGAGCGCGATCGAGACCACGAGCATGCCGGTCAGCGTGACGTGCGCCTCGGTGTAGGTGACGCCGGCGAAGATCGTGTGATCCTCGAACAGCTGCTCGAAGCGCCCGAGGTAGACGCGCGCCGCGAGCATCAGCAGGACGAACGCGAAGGCGATCGACAGGCCGCGCCACGCCGAGCGCGGCCGGTGTCGCGGCGGGCGCCGAGCATCCGCGTCCCGCCGGTGATCACGACGAAGAACGCGGCGATCGCGCCGACGATGCACCGACAGCGTCATCAGCCAGCCGCTGACCAGCTGCCAGGCGGGCAGGGTGAAGAGGTAGAACGGCGAGCGGCCGGCCGAAGATCGGATCGATCATCGCCGCGCCGGCGCTGCGCGACCGCCTCCGATCCGGCCTGCCAGTAGAGCGCGAGCACGTTCCACTCGCTCATCATCGCCGGCGCCGGTCGCCGGCGGCGATCAGCGAACGAGCCGCCGAGCGCCGCGATCCGGATCACCGGCTCGACCGGCAGCTTGATCGGCTGGCCGTTGATCAGGATCGGCAGCCCCGCCAGCTCGCCGAGCTTGCGCCGGCTTCAGCGCGAGAAACGATCCGTACAGGATGAAGAACGTGCCGCGGCGAAGAAGACGTGAACGCCTGGCCCTGCAGCCGCAGCGTCTGTCCAGAAGACGTCGGCGACGCCGAGCGACTCGAACCAGAGCGCGTCGACGTAGTAGGAGAGCATGGTGCCGCCGCCAGGACGAGGACGGCGACGAGGCCGAGCATGATCGGCAGACCGCGCCGCCGCCGCGGCCGACGCGGCGGCGGCCAGTCGATGGTGTCGGCCATGCCACAACGCTAACAGCTTCAGCGCTCAGCTCTCAGCTTTAGTCAGTCTAGGCAAAGCCGACAGCCGGCAGTCGAGAGAGCTACCGCGGCTTGACCGCGAATCCCTCGACGTGAACGTTGAGGTTGTGGTTCACGCGCAGGCCCGGCGTGCCCGCCGTGTCCACCTTCGCGGCGTCGACCGATGTGACTTCGGTGCCGTTCACGAGGAAGCGCACCTTGTCCTTGCCGACTTCGATCGACGAGCGTGTTGCTCATCTTGCCGCTGCTGTCCGGCTTCTTGATCGCGGCGCTGTCGGTCCAGTCCACCACGGTCGGCGTGTCGGCGCCGGCGCGCGCGCTTGATCATGTACTTCCCGTCCTGCCGGACGATGAAGTAGGTATTTCTGGCCGGCGGCATCGAGACTCGCGCCGCCGATGAACAGGCCGCACGCCTCCGGGTGCGCGGCCGGCTCCATCTGCGTGAAGGTCGCGTGCGTCTCGTACGCGCCGCTCGCGCTTGTCCGCCGGCTTGTAGTAGATGCCGGCGGGTCCGGTCATGAAGTGGACGCCGCCGCCCATCTGCGACGCCTTCACGCCGGCGAGCGTCTTGTCGCCGGAATCGAGGCGTCCCTTCCAGCCGGACGGCAGCGAGCCGGGTCCGGCCATCTTCTTGTCCGGATCGGCCCCGTGCTCCGCCGGATGTTGTGCCAGGAGCGGCATCGCCGCCAGTCCAATCGCCGCGATCGCGAGAAACAGCTTCTTCATGCCTCGAATTATTCCACGTTTGATGACAGAAGGAACCGCAGAGATCGCAAAGATCGCAGAGAAAATATCTCTTTGCGCGCTCCAGCGGTCTCCGCGGTTCCTTCTTATTCGTGCCTTACCAGTAGAACTTGAACCCGAGCTGAATCTCGCGCGGCGCGCGCGTGTTCAGGATCTGCCCGAACGTGTCGTTCGACGGGTTGCACGTCGTCAGGCTCGTCAGGCAGGTGTTGTCGAGCCCGGCGACGTTCGGATCGGCCAGCCACTGCGTGTGGTTGAACGCGTTGATGGCATCGACGCGGAACTGGAACCGCTGCGTGCCGTTGAACGTCCAGTTCTTCGACAGCGACAGGTCGGTCTGGTTGCGGCCCGGCTGGCGCCATTCGGCGCGCACCGAGTTGCCGTAGGTGCCGTCGGCCGCCGGCGCGCAGGCGTTCGGGTTGAACCAGTAGAGGTTCGCCGTCTGGTTGCCCGCCGCCGGGTCGCCGACGATGTTCGGCCGGCCGCCGCGGAGGAAGCCGTTCGTGTTCTCCGAGATGCGCGACACCGGCTGGCCCGAGTTGATCGACGTGATGCCGGCGATCTGCCAGCCGGCGAGCACCGCCTTCAGCAGCCGCGTTCGACGAGTCTTTGAAGAACGGGATCTCGTAGACGTAGTTCGCCGTGAAGATGTGCCGGCGATCGGTGCGCGCGTCGGCGTACTCGATCGCGAGGTTGTTCGGGTCCTGCGGGATGTCGATCGCATCGCGATCGTTGGTCGGCGTCGGTGCTGGTTGCGGCTGAGCGTGTAGTTCAGCGTCAGCGATCCGGCCGCGCCGCCGTTGTGCCGGAAGCTCGAGAGAATCCCCAGTAGTTGCTGCGCGCCGTCGTCTCGCGCAGCGTGATCGCGCCGTAGCCCTGGTACGGCCGCGCGAGGTTGACCGCTGCCGAGCCGCAGCACGTCGGCGGGGTTCGGGTAGTTGATGTCGATCGGCCGGATCAGATGATCGCCGTGCGAGCCGACATAGCTGACCTCGACCGCGCCGCGCGCGTAGAGCTGCTGCTGCACGCCGGCGTTCCACTGCTGCGTGCGCGGCGTCTTGAAGTCGTCGCCGTTGCCGATCAGCGCCGAGCACGCCGGTGGTCGTCGCGGTCGAGCCGGCCCGGGTTCGACAGCCTCGGGTTCAGGATGCTCACCGTGTTGACGAACGGCGGGTTGGTGAACGAGTTCTGCTCGAAGATGCCGACCAGCGCCTGGTCGTAGTAGACGCCGCACGAGCTGCGGTAGATCGTCCGCCCGTCCGATTTCGGATCCCAGCGTGACGCCGATGCGCGGCTGGATGTTGCCCTTGTCGAACGCGTAGATCGCGTCGCCGAACGGCGAGTTCTTGCCGGCGACGATGATGCCGTTGAGCGGATCGCCGGTGCCGACGGTGATCAGCGTGCACGCCGCGTTGGCGCACTTCGGCGCGTTGGCGGCGACGTAGCGCCGACGGGAGGAAGCTGGTCAGGACGTTGTTGGCGTCGGTGATCGGCGGGTAGAGCGAGTAGCGGACGCCGTAGTCCACGCGTGACGTTGGCCGCGCGGCTTCCAGCTGTCCTGCGCGAACATCTCGTAGCGGTTGAAGCGCAGGTGCTCGGTCACGTCGTTCTGCGCCTCGCTGTAGGTGCAGGCGTTGCCGCACAGGCCGTCGGCGTTGCCGCTCAGGAAGTTGTAGAACGCGGTCCGGCCGCCGCCGGCCGCCGAACGCGAAGTTGCCCTGCGTCGACGTTCGACGCGTTCTCGTTCTTCTGCTCGAAGCGTCATCAGGCCGCCGAGCTTGAATCCGTGCGATGCCGCGCTGCCACGTGAAGCTGTCGGTGATCGTGTAGTTCTTGTAGTCGATGTTGAACAGCTGGTTCGCGCCGACCAGTCGACAGTTGCCCGGTCACGGTCACCAGCGGCATCACGCCGATGATCGTTGCCCGGAAACAGCTCGGGCATGTTCGAGGCCGAGCGACGATCGCAGGTTCCGGTCGGCGCTCTGGTTGGTGTCCGCAGATCTTGTTGCTCGAGAACTGAAACTGCAGCTCGTTGAGCTTCGAGCCGCCGTGCGTCGAGCGCAGGATCGCCGACCGCGACCTGTCCGGGCACGTTGGTGTCGGTGGTCGCGACGTTCGGCACCGCGAGGCCTAGTTGAACAGACCGCCCGGCTCCTCGGTGAAGCTGTTGTCGTGCGAGTAGCGGCCGGTCAGCCGGTAGTTCGGGCTGAGGTCGTAGTCGACGCGCACCACCTCCTGCCGCGTGTTGCTGGATCGCCGGGCTGACGTGCTGAGGAACTGCGGCGCGGCCGGCGACGTTCGGGTGCCGGGAACAAGCCGAGGAGCTTCGACCGCGTTCGGATCGCGCAGCGCCGGCGGCACGTAGTTCGGCGTTGGTCGGATCGGTCAGCCACGCCGGATCGATAGGTCGTTGGCGGTCAGCGGCGGTCACCGCGCGGTGATCCGGCGCAGCTCCTCCGAGAAGAAGAAGAACATCTTCGCTCGGAATCACCGGCCCGCCGACCGTGCCGCCGAAGTTGTTGTAGCTCAGCGGCGCCGGCGTGCTGTTGATCGCCGGGTCCGGGCTTCAGGTTGCGGAAGAACGAGTTCGCGTTGAGCTTGTCGCTGCGCAGGAACTCGTAGGCGCTGCCGGTGAAGCCGCGACGTCCCCGACTTGGTCACGACGTTGATGATGCCGCCGCCGCTGCGCGGCCACTCGGCCTGGTAGCCGTTGGTGATGATCTTGAACTCCTCGATCGACTCGAGGCTCGGGCGTCGACAGCAGCGTGATGTTCGAGCCGACGTCGACGTTCGACGACGCCGTCCACCAGCCAGTTCACCGCGTTGCGGCGCGCGCCGTTGATCGAGATGCTGACCGTGCTGGTCGAGGCCGACGCCGACTTCGTCCGCCAGGTCGCTCGACACGCCCGGCGCCAGCGTCGCCAGCTGGACGAAGTTGCGGTTGTTGAGCGGCAGCTCCTTCACCTGCGTCGACGTCATCGTCGACTGCAGCGCGGCGATCGGCTGCACCAGCGACTGCCCGGCCGACGACCTCGACGCTCTCGGCCACGCCGCCGACCGTCAGGCTGCGCGTCGAGCTTGCAGCCGATCGTTGACGTGCAGGTCGATGTTCTTCAGCGTGACCGACTGAAAGCCGGAGAGCTCGAAGGTGACCTCATAGCGCCGATCGGGCAGCAGCGAGGCCGTGTAGCGACCGGTCTCGTTGGTGACGACCGTATGCGACGTGCTGGTGTTGATGTTCTTGATCGTCACCGAGACGCCCGGCAGCACCGCGCCCGGTCTGGTCGCTCGCGACGCCTGTAATCGTTCCGGTGGTTTCCTGCGCCGACGCGACGACGCGGAGCGTCGCGACAAGCAGCATCATCAGCCCGAGCCTCCGCATGCTTGATCTCCTTTAGGTTTGCAGCGTTATCACTGCACGGATGTCGTCGAAGCTTCAGCGCTAGCTTCACTTTATCCCGTAGTCCTTGCCGCCGTAGTCCTGCTCGATCGCGCCCGGGATGGTGATGGCGTTGCCCGGCACCGGGTCCGGGATCCGGTGCGCGATCGGCTTGCAGGTGCCGGAGGTACACGACCACCGCGTGGCGATCCTCTTCGCTCCAGTTCGAGAAGGCGCGGCCACGGCATCGCGGTCCCCGGCACGACGTGACCGTCGGGGAACGTGCCGCTGCGCAGCACGCGCTTCACCTCGTCGTCGGTTCGGCGTCCGATGCCGGTCTCCTGGTCGGGCGTGAGGTTGCGGCTGACGTAGGTGCCGTGCGGCGTCTGGATCTTCAGACGCGCCGCCGGCCAGGTAGCTTCGTCAGGTCCGGGCCCTGCGGCCGTTGGTCGCGTGGCAGCCGATGCAGCCGGCCGTCATCACGATGATAGCGTCCGCGCGCGGCGATCGCGCGCTCCGCCGGATCCGCGATGTCGGCTGACGGCCGGCGCCGCGCTCGGCCAGCGCCTTGCCGAAGTCTCCGGCGGCGTGATGAAGAACGGCGGGATGAAGTAGAGGAACGCGCCGAAGGCCGCAGACGGCGACGACCGCCGATCAGCAGCGAGCGTCCACTTGAGGAATGTCCTCATCACTGCGCCTCCTGGCGTGCCGGCGTTGCCGGGGAAGAACACCATCGGCGGATCGTCGCCGAGGATCAGCATCTTGAACTTGCCCCACAGATAGACCGGCAGAAACGGACGCGACGGCGGCGGCACCTTGTTCGACACCGGCGGCACGGTGCGCAGGTACGCGACGATCGCGTCGAGGTCCGTCGGCTGTCAGCGTCGAGAACGACGCCGTAGTCCATCGGAAACGGCAGCAGGCGCGATGCCGTCGCGCAGGATCCCTTGGTGATCACGCGCTTGATCTCGTCGTCGGTCCAGTTGCCGAGGCCGGTCGCCTTGTCCGACGTCAGGTTGCCGGTCGGGAAGTCGCCGAACGGCTCGATGCGGATCAGCACGCCGCCGGCCAGCCTGCATGCCGGGCAGCATGCGCTTCTGCTCGTCGACCGGCGAATGGCACAGCACGCAGCCGAGCGTGTCGACCAGCTGCGCGCCGCGCTTCACCGGATCGGCCTTCGCCTCGCGCCTGCCTGGCGCGCGTAGAACTCGCCGACTTCCTCGCGCGGTCATCGACCAGACCGGCTTGCGCGCCGAGCGACACGACGTAGTTCGCGAGGTCCCACATCTCGGCGTCGCTCGCGGCGTCGGCGAACGACGGCATCGGCGTGCCGGTCATGCCGGTGCGGAACCGCAGGTAGATGTCGCGCGACGTCGCGCCGCCGTGGAACGTCCACGGCTCGGTGAGGTCCGCGGCGCGCAGCGGCATCCGCCAGTCGTCTTCGAACGTCGGTCGCGACCGCGCCGGTGCCGCGCCCGTCGGTGCCGTGGCACTTGCCGCACTGCAGCTTGTCGTACGCCTGCTGGCCGCGCGCGATGCTGGCGGGCGAGCTCGGCAGCGCCGTCGCCGATGGCGATCGGCTTCGGCGGCTGCGCGCGAACTGCGGCGACAGCGATTTCACGTACTGCACGACGTCGTTGATGTCGGCGTCAGACAGGATGCGATCCCAGCCGGGCATCGCGGTGCCGTAGAGGCCGCGCCGCACGGACCGGATCAGATCGTCGTCGCTCGGCATCGTGCCTGATTCGGTCGAGCGGATCTTGTAGCTTGCCGGTCGTGAAGTCGCGCGGCCGCGGAACGCAGGTACGGCGGCCGACGGTCCGTCGCCCTTGCCGATCGCTGCCATGGCACTCGACGCAGTGCGCGTCGTAGACGGCTTTGCCCGCGCGGCTGCGCGTCGACGGCGCGCGCGTCGCCTGCCGAGCAGGCCGGCGACGCAGCGCCGCCTGCCAGTGCACAGGCGCACGCGTATGCCGCATCGCGGATCCTCAAGCCATCAACTCCTCAGGGATCGAGAACGATCTTGCCGAGCGCGCCCGGCTCCATCACCGCCTCGTGCGCGCGCGCGCGCCTCGGCGAGCGGAATCTCGCGTCCGACGACCGGATTCAGCGTGCCGTTGGCCAGGCCGGCTGATCAGCGCGGCGTGGATCTCGACGAAGTCGCCGTCGCTGACGTTGAAGAGCGTCATGCCGAGGATCGCGGCGTCCCGGCCCATCGCCTGCCGCGGCGTCGATCTCGCGTCTTGCCGCGGTTGCCGACCACGACGACGCGTCCGTGTTTGGCGAGCAGCGCGAGATCGCGATCGAGGTTGATGTGCGCCGCCATCTCGACGACCAGGTCGACGCCTTTGCCGCCGGTCGCGCGCATGATCTCGTCGGTGTATCCCGGCTCGCGATGATTGACGACGACTGTCGGCGCCGTGCTCGCGCGACGGCCGCCAGCCCGGCGATCGGTTCCGCCGCTGCCGATCACCGTCAGCCCGCGCGCATGCGCCAGCTCCACGCACGCGATCCCGACGCCGCCGGTGGCGCCGTGGATCGAGCACGGTCTCGCCGGGCCGCGCGTGCGCGCGCTGGAACGAGCGCGCGGTAGGCGGTGCGTACGGCACGCCGAGCGCCGCGCCCTGGCCGAACGAGACGCGCGCGGGCAGCGGATGCAGCTGCGACGGGCGCAGAGCGCGAGCTCGCGCGTAGGTGCCGGCGCCGGCGGCCGTGTTGCCGACGCCGGCAGATGTACACGCGATCGCCGGCTGCGAACTCCTTGACGTCGGCGCCGACCGACTGCGACTTCGCCCGCGCCATCCTGTCCCGGCGTAGCGGCAGCGCGCGGCTTGCGCGCGTACGTGCCGGTGTGCGATGTAGGCGTCGACCGGATTCACGCCGGCCGCGCGCACGCGCACGACGACCTCGACCCGGCCCGGCGGCGGGATCGGGCACCTCTTCCAGCTTCATCACGGCGGGTCCGCCGCACTCGTGAACGCGAATCGCTTTCATGGATCCTCGACGGCAGGCCTGAAGGCCTGCATTGCAACTGCTCACGGCAGGCCGAACGCCTGCACGACAACTGATTACTACGACTGCATCACGTAAACGTGAAGGTCTGCACTACATCTGCGTCGTATCTGAAGCAGTGCAGGCCTTTAGCCCTGCCATGGCGAATGCCGTTGCGGTCCCGAGATGCTACCATGGGATCTTCCATGCAACTGGTGAGGCTCCACAAGACGGTGGGCGTGAAGGTGGGTCACGTCCAGGTCGGCGGCGGCGCGCCCGTCGTCGTCCAGTCGATGACGATGACCGACACGGCCGATGCGCGCGGCGACGGCGCAGCAGTGCATCGAGCTCGCCGAGGCCGGCTCGGAGATGGTGCGCGTCACCGTGAACGTGCCGGAAGCGGCCGCGGCGGTGCCCGAGATCAAACAGCGGATGCTCGACGCCGGCTGCACGGCGCCGCTCATCGGCGACTTCCACTACAACGGCCACCTGCTGCTGACGAAGTATCCCGACTGCGCGCGCGCGCTCGACAAGTACCGCATCAATCCCGGCAACGTCGGCACCGGCACGCCGGCGCGACGAGCAGTTCGCGACGATCTGCAAGGTCGCGGTCGATCACGGCAAGCCGGTGCGCATCGGCGTCAACGGCGGCTCGCTGAACCAGGAGCTGGTCGTCGCGAAGATGCAGGAGAACACCGATCGCGATCTCGGGCAAGACGTCGGAAGACATCATCAACGAGTGCATGGTGCTCTCGGCGATCGAGTCGACGGCGCTGGCGATCGAGAGCGGGCCTGCGCAAGGACCAGATCATCATCTCGTGCAAGACGTCGCGGCCGCGCGATCTGATCGCCGTCTATCGCGCGCTGGCGCGCGCAGACCGATCAGCCGCTGCACCTCGGCCTCACCGAAGCCGGCATGGGCACCAAGGGGCTGGTCTGGTCGGCGGCGGCGATGGGCGTGCTGCTGAACGAAGGCATCGGCGACACGATTCGCGTGTCGCTGACGCCGCGGCCGGACGGCGATCGGCGCGAAGAGGTCTACGCCGCCTGCGAGCTGCTGCAGGCGCTCGGGCCTGCGGTCGTTCTCGCCGAGCGTCACCGCGTGCCCCGGGCTGCGGCCGCACGACGAGCAGCACGTTCCAGGAGCTCGCCGAGCGGATCCAGGACTACATCCGCGAGCATGATGCCGACATGGAAGACGACGCACGAGGGCGTCGAGACGATGACGCTCGCGGTGATGGGCTGCGTCGTCAACGGTCCCGGCGAGTCGAAGGCGGCGAACATCGGCATCAGCCTGCCCGGCACCGGCGAAGCGCCGAGCTGTCCGGTCTACATCGACGGCGAGCACGTCAAGACGCTGCGCGGCACCTACGACGAGCTGGCGGCGGAATTTCAGCGCCTCGTCGATGACTACGTCGACACGACGCGTGACGTGAAGTGACAGGGCCGTCGGAGCGTCCGCCCGACAGGACGCAGTCGACCTCTACGATGCCCTGCTGCGGGACGCGCTTCACCGCGTGTGGGGCTTCTCCGAATTTCCGTCCGCTCCAGCGCGAGGCGATGCACGCGATCCTCGACGTCGCGCGACAGCGTCGTCGTGCTCCCGACCGGCGGCGGCAAGTCGCTCTGCTTTCAGGCGCCGGCGCGTGGCGGCGTGACGGGCCTGGGCCTGCGCTGCGTCTCGCCGCTGATCTCGTTGATGAAGGATCAGGTCGACGGCCTGCGCGTCGACGGCGTCGCGGCGTCGTTCCTGAACAGCACGCTGCTGCCGCACGAGCGCGACGAGGTGCTCGCGAGCGTGCGCGAGGATCGCTGCCGCCTGCTCTACGTGTCGCCCGAGCGGCTCGTCGGCGAAGGCGGGCCGTCGCTGCGGCGGCTGCTGCAGCAGTGCGAGCGTGAGATTCGTCGCGATCGACGAAGCGCACTGCATCAGCCAGTGGGGCCACGATTTCCGTCCGGAGTACCGGCAGCTCGGCCGGCTGCGCGACGATTTCCCGGCGTGTCGCTGCACGCCTTCACCGCGACCGCGACCGGAGCGGGTCCGCGCGCGACATCGTGCCGCGAGCTGCGGCTGCAGCGATCCGCTCGTGCTCGTCGGATCGTTCGATCGGCCGAACCTCGTGTATCGCGTGCTCCGCCGCGGCAACCTGCACACGCCAGCTGCATCGACGATCCTCGATCGGCACGACGGCGACGCCGGCATCATCTATTGCTCGTCGCGGCGGGAAGTCGAGGCGCTGGCCGAGTGGCTGCAGCGGCGAGGGGCACCGCGCCGCTGCCGTATCACGCCGGCCTGGCCGACGATGTGCGCAGCCGCCATCAGGAGACGTTTCTCGACGAGCGCGTCGACATCGTCGTCGCCACCGGTCGCGTTCGGGATGGGGATCGACCGGTCGAACGTGCGGTTCGTCGTGCACGCCGGCGCGCCGCGATCGCCGGAGCACTATCAGCAGGAGTCGGGCCGCGCGGGACGCGACGGGCTGCCGGCGGAGTGCGTCCTGATCTACTCGGGCGGCGACTTCGTCGCGCTGGCGGCAGATGCTCGAGACCAACGGCGAGTGGAGCGACAGCGCGCGCGACGCTGCTGCGCGACATGGAGCGCTACGCGGCCGGGACGCGCTGCCGCCACCGGACGCTGGTCGAGTATTTCGGCGCAGCGCTACGAGCGCGACGGCTGCGGCGCCTGCGACTGGTGCCTCGAAGGAGCTCGATCGCGGTCGCCGACTCGCGCACCGTCGCGCAGAAGATCCTGTCGTGCGTGGCGCGCGTCAAGCAGACGTGGGGCACCAGCCACGTCGCCGACGTGCTGATCGGCACGCGCGACCGAGAAGGTCGTGCGCCGCGCGGCATCGACGCGCTCTCGACGTTCGGGCTGCTGAAGGAAGAATCGGCCGCGTCGCGATTCGCGGCTTCATCGAGCAACTGGTCGGCGACGGCCTGCTCGCTGCGCGAAGGCGATCCCTATCCGGTCCTGCGACTGACCACGGCCGGCGCGTCGCTGCTGCGCGGCGAGGGCGCGTGTCGTGCTGTATCGCGAGGTGAAGCCGCCTCGTCGACCCGCAAGCGCAGCCGATCCGCAGTGCGCGAGACGTTGACGGCGGCGGCGGATTCGGATCTGTTCGACGTGCTGCGCGATGTCCGGCTCCGGCTGCGCGCGCGAGCGCGGCGTGCCGCCCTACGTCATCTTCCACGACACGACGCTGCGCGACATGGTGGAGCGGCGGCCGAAGACCGCTCGAGGATCTTCACGAGGTCTACGGCGTCGGCGCGAAGAAGGCCGCCGGACTTCGGCGACGCCTTCCTCGACGCCATCCGCACGTTCGGAAAGCCTGAATAACGAAGACAACCGCGAGTGCACCGCAGAACGCTGAGACCGCAGAGAAAACGTTTCTCTGCGATCCTTAGCGATCTCGTCGCGGTTTCTTCTGTCGTTAGTGGACGGTGTAGGCTCGTGGAGCGCGAAGGGGGCGATCTGCGCCTCGAAGCGATCGCCGTCCTCGGTGACCATCTGATAGGTGCCACGCATGACGCCGGTTGGCGTTTTCAGCGGGCAGCCCGACGTGCTCGGAACGACTCGCCCGGCCGGCAGCACCGGCTGCTCGCCGATGACCCCGTCGCCGTCTGACTTCCTCCGGTCTGGCCGGTCGGCGTCGCTGATGATCCAGTGGCGCGTAGAGCGAGCTGGACCGTCTCGCCGCCTTCGTTCGAAATGCGCACGGTGTAGTGGAAAAGAACCACTCGCGCTGAAACGGCTGCGAGTGTTCCGGCGGCGTAGTGCGACTCCGACCTCGACCCTCACGTCATTGCGTGACGGCCTCCGAGCGTGTTGGCGTGGAGCGGCTGGTCTTTGAGTTCGGACATGGGACGATTCGTCATGATACCAACGTTTCGCGCTGGCTGTCCCACCGCCATGGGCTAGCGTCCGACCCGGATCAGATGGACGCCGCCGCGCCAGCACGTCGATGCCGTTGAGCCGCACCTGGTCGGCCTGCCCGGCGAGAACGTCGCGTCCGGCTGCCGGGTGATGGTAATCAACCCGCTGAGCGGATATCGCCGGACCGCCCGGATCGGCAGCCGAGGAGTTACGAGGGGCACGCTGTCGCCGACGCCAGGCGCTGGAGCATGTCGAAGAACGTGCGTGTCGCCGCATGAACGGCCGCTTCATCCTGCGACTGCGACGCGCCGAACAAGGTCGCCGGGCGCCGCGCCGGGCCGTCGAGCAGCGCCTCGCAGCGCGAGTTCCTCGGTCGCGCGAGAGCCCGTCGGTCACGCGGACGGAAACTCGTGCGAGGAAGCGCGCAGGGCGTCGGCAAGAAGGGAAGCACCGGCAGCGCCGCTGAAGCGAATGCGCGGCGTCCATGACTCGTCAGCTGACGAGCGCCGTCGGATCTGGCGCGCGAAACGCGCGCCCAGGCGGCTCGACGCGAGTTCGAAGTGGCCGGCGGTGACCGGCACGTCCGGTGCCAACCAGCGTCGCCGAGTTGCTCGGCCGTCAGCTGTCCGAGGCCGATGAATCGATCGATCCCCGGGGAACCGATCCAGATACAGATGAGCGAACCGGCGCGTGCTCGCAGGCTTCTGTCGCGCCATGAGATCCAGCATCGCGGATCAACTCGAGCTGATCGAACAGATCGTGCTCGAACCACAGCACGATCTGACCGCCTCCGCCCCAGGCCGTCGATCACGCGATGTCGATCCGCGCGCAAGGCCAGCGGCGATCTCGCTCGTACCGCTGAGCGCCGCTATCAGACGCGAGAGAAACCGCGCCGCGCACCTCGTGCCACGCGCTTGCCCTCGAGCGGCGGACACGGTCCTCGTGCAGCACGTCCGCATGCGATTCTGACCGGGTCCGCTGCACGACGCGCCGGAGCGTGTCCGCCGCGCAGTCGCCGTTGGTGATGTGCAGAGTAGTCACGTAGGCTCTAAACTTAGAACTGAAAATGCATACGATTCAACCCGCCAGGCTCGAAGCCGGGCGTCACGCGCGAGAGCCATTGCCTCGGCCGCCGCCGCAGTCGAGACGACCGACGTCCACCGCCACCATTCGCGGCCGTGCGCTGATCCTCTGGGATCTGAAGGTGCCCGGCAAGAAGAAAGAAGCTCGACGCGATCGACACGGATCAGATCACGCCCGCGGCCGACTGCGTGTCCGAGAGCCTCGACACGCTCGACGAGCGCTGGAAGGCCGGCGCGTTCCGCTACCTGATGCCCGACTTCCGCGCGCGTGCACCGCGGCGAGACGTTCGTCATCGCGGGCGACCGCTTCGCGATCGGATCGTCGCGCGAGATGAGCCCGGCCGGGCTGAAGGCGATCGCCGACGAAGCCGGCCTCGAGATGGTCATCGTCTGCGGCAACAACATGGGCGACATCTTCCGGCGCAACGCGCTCAACCTCGGGCTGCAGGTGGTGCAGAGCCCGGAGGCGGTCGCCGACGCGCGCGACGGCGACGAGTTCAGCTTCGATCCGTCGTCGCGCCGGCTCGACGAACGACACGCAGGGCAAGACCTACGACCCGGTGCCGCTCAGCGCCGAAGGAAGACGAGATCCGCCAGACGCGGCGGCATCTACGCGGCCGGCCGCCGCGAGTTCAAGGCGCTCGGTCGAGAGCGTCGCCGCGCGATCGACTGGCCTGACGCCGAGCAGGCGCGCCGCATGACGTCGACCGAGCAGATCGTCTGGGCGCATCGCGTCGACACGGCCGCCGGCGGTCACGCCCGGGCGCGACGCTGCGCGTCTACGCCGATCTGCTGCCGGCGTCGGACGGCACGGCGCCGTTCGCGATCCACACGTTCAACCAGATCACCGGCGGCAACACGATCTTTCCGCGCCAGGCGGCGATCGCCAACGACCACTTCGTGTTCACCGGCAAGGACGACGACGACAAGCAGACGGCGATCGGGACGCGAGTTCGCGCGGCTGCACGGGATCGAGAAGCCGTACTACGCGACGCCGGGCGACGGCATCTTCCACTTCTACTTTCCGGAGCAGGCGCTCGTGATGCCGGGGCAGTTCATTCCCGGCGCCGACTCGCACAGCCGCGCCTACGGCGCGTACGGCGCCGTCGGCATGGGCGTCGGATCGACGACGCTCGGGTTCGGCTGGTCGACCGGCTACATCTACTTCACGGTGGCGAAGGCGCGGCGCGTCGATCTTCGACGGCCAGCTTCAGTCGTGGGTCAGCGGCAAGGACATCGTGCTCGAGCTGCTGCGGCGCTGGGGCGCGAAGCAGTCGCAGGGGATGTCGGTGGAGCTCGTCGACGCGAACAAGCAGCTGCCGATCGCCTATCGCAACACGATCGCGAACATGATGGCCGAGGCGGAGGCGCTCAACGGCATCTTCGCGCCCGACGACATCGACCTACGCGTGGTATCGCGCGAAGGGCATCACCGAGCTGCCGTATCCGCCGTTCGCGCCGGGCGCCGATGCGCGCTACGCGATCGACGAGACCATCGATCTGCGACGACGTGATGCCGATGATCGCCAAGCCGTTCAGCCCGGGCAACGCGTTTCCGGCCGACGAGGTCGCGCGCGAGCGGATCACGTTCGACAAGGCGATGATCGGATCGTGCACCAACGGCAGCTACGACGACCTGCTGGCGGCCGCGCTCGTGCGTCCGCGCCGCGCGCGGCGCAGGCGTCGAAGACGGTCGAACGGAGTTCGTCGTGTTTCCGGGATCGGGCGGCGTCGGCCTGCAGATCGAGCGGCCGGACCGCGCGGCTCGACGGCGAGTCGATCGCCGAGCGTCTTCCGCTCGGTCGGCGGCCAGATCCGCCAGTCGTGGTGCGGCCCGTGCTTCGGCCAGGGGCCCGACGCGCTCGACGCAGGCCAGCGCGCGATCACGTCGTTCAACCGCAACTGGCAGAACCGCATGGGCCTCGGCGGCGAAGGCTACCTCGCCAGCCCGGTCGTCGTCGCCGCCTCGGCGCTGATCGGCTACATGGCGCCGCCAGGCGAGCTCGGGCTGAAGTGGAATCCTGAGGAGTTCGGGGTCTAGCGTACTGATTACGCGCTGGAGGCTGATGGCTTACGAGAAGGAACGAGCGATCGCGGAGAGCGTCGGCGTGCTCGGTGGCGCGCCGCCACATCTTTCTCTGCTGCGATCAGACGAAGCCAAAGTGCTGCGACAAGGAACGCGGCCTCGCGGCGTGGGAGTATCTGAAAACGCGTCTCAAGGAGCTCGGCCTCTCGGAGCAGGGCGGCATGCTTCGCAGCAAGGCCAACTGCCTGCGCATCTGCGAGGGCGGACCAATCGCCGTCGTCTATCCCGGAAGGCGCGTGGTACGCGGCCTGCGATCCGCCGGTGCTCGAGCGGGTCATCCAGGAGCACCTGGTCGGCGGCCGCATCGTCGAGGACGCGATGATCGCGCAGCATCCTCTCGACGTGCCTTAGCCTCCGTCGGGAGTGGGGCTGTGCCACGGTTTCTTCAACCATCGCGGTCGACTATCAACCATCGCCGAGCGGTTCCCGTCTAACATCCGGACCGGAGCCGCCCATGGACACACTTCTTCAAGACATCCGGTTCGGCTGGCGCCTGCTGCGACGGACGCCGGGCTTCACGGTCTCCGCGGTGCTGGCGCTCGCGCTCGGCATCGGCGCGACCACGGCGATCTTCAGCGTGCTCGATCGCGTCGTGCTGCGTCCCGCTGCCGTATCCCGATCCCGATCAGCCTGGCGATGGTGTGGGAAGCCAACGACGGCAAGGGTCTGTCGCACGAACGGATCTCGCCGGTCAACTTCGTGCGACTACCGCGGCCTGTCGCAGGTGTTCGAGGATGCCGCGGCCTGGTGGTATCCGCAGCTGACGTTAACCGAAACGGGCCACGAGCCGCTGCGCGTCAGCGGCGGTCGGAGACGACGCCGAACCTCTTCTCCGTGATCGGCGTGCAGCCGGTGCTCGGCGCGGGATTCCCGAAAGAGCCGCCCTACGCGCGAGCGGATCGCGGTGATCAGCCATCGCCTGTGGCGCGAGCGGTTCGGCAGCGATCCGGCGATCGTCGGCAAGCTCGATCGCGCTCAACGGTCCGTCTGTTCACCGTCGTCGGCGTGATGCCTGCAGGGCTTCCAGTATCCGAACGGCACCGACGTCTGGCATCGCATGACGTGGGACGTCGCGCAGCACAGTCGCGGCGCGCACTTCATGGAGTCGCTCGTTCGGCTGAAGCCGGGTGTCAGCGTCGACGGCCGCGAACGGCGAGCTGCGCGCGCTGACGAAGCGCCTCGGGCAAGGAGAACCCGTCGACCAACGGCGACTACACCGCGCGCGCGATTCCGCTCGCGACCGAAGTCGTCGGCGTCTTCCGGCCGGCGCTCTTCGCGTTGTTCGGCGCGGCGGCGTTCCTGCTGGTCATCACCTGCACCAACGTGGCGAGCCTGCTGCTGGCGCGCGCGACCGTGCGCGAGCGCGAGGTCGCCGTTCGCGCGGCGATCGGCGCGAGCCGCGGCCGCTTGATCCGCCAGTTCCTCACCGAGAGCGTGCTGCTGGCGCTGATGGGCACCACGCTCGGCGTCGCCGTGGCTGTCGTGATCGGTGAAGGCGCTGGTCGCGACGACGCCGGTCGAGCTGCCGCGGCTCGCCGGCGATCGGCCTCGACGCGCGAATGCTTGCGTTTGCGCGTCACGCTGGCGCTGCTGACCGCGATCGCGTTCGGCGTCGTGCCCGGCGATGCTGATGGCGCGCGGCGACATGCAGCGGCCGCTGAAGGAATCGGGCCGCGGAGGCGACGGCGGCGGCGCGGCGCGCGAGCGCGCAGCACGCTGGTGGTGGCCGAGATCGGCCTGGCCGTGATGCTGCTGGTCGGCGCGGCGCTGCTGGCGCGCAGCTTCCAGCGCCTCGTGCAGCAGGATCCCGGTTTCAAGGCTGCCGCGCGCGGTGACCGCCAAAGTCGAACTGCCGTACTCGTACCGCGACTTCGCCAAGATCGTCGACTTCTACGATCGGCTGCTGACGTCGGTGCGCGCGCAGCCGGGCGTGTCGGTGGCCGGCGCCAGCAACTTCCTCCCGCTCGAAGCGGCGTGGCGCGGACCGTTCTTCATCCAGGGGCGCCCGCGTCCGCGATCCGGCGACGAGGCGCAGGCGCAGCACCAGACGATCGACGACGACTACTTCCGCGCGCTCGGCGTGCCGCTGGTCAAGGGCCGCTTCTTCACCCCGAACGACACCGCGCGACGCGCCGGGCGTCGTCATCGTCAACGACGCGCTCGCGCGCCGCCAGTGGCCGAGCGAGGATCCGATCGGCCAGACCGTGATGTCGCCGATCACCGTCATCGGTCCGATGGGGCGGTCGCTGATGAAGCAGCCGCAGTTCCAGGTCGTCGGCGTCGTCGCCAGCGTGAAGAACTCGACGCTCGTGCGCGACGCCGGAGCCGGCGATCTATTTCAGCTTCCGCCAGTTTCCGTTCCGCGGCCTGAACGTCGTGGTGCAGGGACAGGGCGACGCCGCGGCGCTGCATCGGCGCCGCTGCGCATCGTCGGTGCAGCGGCTCGATCCGAATCTGCCGCTGGCGTCGGCGCGCACGGTCGATCGGATCGTCGGCGAGGCGACCGACCGGCCGCGCGCGCTGATGATGCTGATGGGCATCTTCGCGGCGCTCGCGCTCGTGCCTGTCGGCGCTCGGCATCTACAGCGTGCTGTCATACAGCGTGAACCAGCGGCGGCAGGAGCTGAGCGTGCGGATGGCGCTCGGCGCGCAGCCGAGCGACGTGCTGTGGCTGGTCGTGCGGCAGGGCCTCTGGCTGGCGACTGATCGGCGGCGTGGCCGGCGCGGCCGGCGCGCTCGCGGTCGGCCGAGCGATGTCGAGCCTGCTCTACGGCGTGTCGTCGGGTGACGCCGCCGCGTTCGCCGTCGCGATCGCGCTGGCGCTCGGCCACGGCGCTCGCCGCGTGCCTGCTGCCCGCGCGCCGCGCCGCGGCGCTCGACCCGCTCGCGGGACTGCGCGCGGACTGGACTGAAACTTAGAAGGACTAGAACTCAGAACTCGTAAGAATCTCGACCTGATACCTCGAGTCGTCAGTACGTCGAGGTCGTGCGCCGAGACGACCTTGCCGTCGTAGGCCGATCGCACTTCCTTCAGCAGCTCCTCTTCGGTCGAGCTCCAGATCAACTGGTGATACAGCACCGAGCAGCTCCGGCTGCGCGCGCGTGGCGATCGCGCCGAGCTGCGCGCGTCGACGTGTGATAGCGCGCAGTGGTATGCCTGCCATTCCGGCGGGCGCTTCGCGAACCCCGCCTCGGAATACACCTCGTGCACGAGCACATCGCATCGCCGGCACTGATCCTCGATGCGCGACTCGGCGCCGGTGTCGCCGGAAATCACGATGGTGCGATCCGGCGTCTGGAAGCGATAGCCGAACGCCTGCTCCCACGCGCCGTGCGGCACCGCGAACGCGGTGACGGTCGACGCGCTCGTCGCGATAGACCATGCCCGGCGCGATCTCATGAACGGTGACGAGCTGCGGATCGTGCTGGTGCTTCGGTTCGCCGCCGCGCGTGCGGATGCGGATGTCGTCGGCGTATGCGGCGATCAGATGATCGCGTCATCGCGCGCAGACCGCGCGGACCGTACGAGCGTCAGCGGCGTCGGCCGCTCGAGAATCCACGGCGTGAGGATCAGATCGGCCAGGCCGAGCGTGTGATCCGAGTGCAGGTGGGTCGCGAACGCCCGCGTCAGCTTCGGCGCGGCGAGCGCCTTGATGCCCGCGCCGCTCCGCCGCCGCCGCGCGCCTGCACGACGCCGACGCCGAAATCCACGAGGTAGCTCGTCATCGTCCACGACGATCGGCCACGGACGGACCGTAGCGATCGGGATCGGCGTTCGGCGTGCCGGTGCCGAGCATCACGACGCGCGTGCGCGACTGCGCGCGCGGCAGCGCGCCGCCGGCCAGCAGCGCGGCCGCGACGATCGAGCGCGATCCGTCTCATGGCCGCGCGAGTGTATCAGCAGCGCGCGGTAGACGAGGACCGAGACCGCCAGCGCCGGCAGCGTGCCGCCGATCGACCCGGCCGCGAAGAACGCCGCGGCGCCGGCCGCCCACGCGGCCACGCCGGCGACCGAGACGCCGCGAAACGGTCCCGACGGCTCGTAGAGCTCGGCGATGAACGCCTCGTCGAGCGCGCGGCCGGCCGAATGTAGTAGTGCGCGACCAGGACGCCGCCGACCGGCACGCAGCAGCGCGCCGAGCACGCATCATGAAGTTGGTGTACTGCTCGAGCCAGACGCCCGGGCACGGCGCTGAGCGCCGTGCCGACGATGCCGATCGACCAGATCGACGGCGCCGTCGCCGCGCCCGCGGCGCGAGGCTCTTCCACGCCAGCGACGACATGTAGATGTTCACGAAGTTCGTCGTCAGCGTCGCGAGCGTGAGGCAGCAGCGCGCCCGCAGCGCCGAGGCCGACGGCGTCCAGCATCGCGCCCGGATCGCTCGGATCCGGCGGCGCGCGCCGCGATCGCGCCGAGCGGCATCATCCACGCGCTCGTGACGCGCGAGGCCGAGAAACACGGCGATCGCGCTGCCGCGCACCGATCGCGTGTAGCGCGAGTAGTCGGCGAACATCAGGATCCACGACACCTGATAGCCGATGACGACGTCGAGGCCGCGCGCACCAGCTCATCGCGGTCCGGCGGCGCCGACGCCGGCGCGGCCGAGCGCGCGCAGGCACGCGATCGTCAGCGCCACCGCGACGATCACCATCGACGGCACCGCGATGCGATCGGCGCGCGCCACCGCGCGCGGCCCCAGCCAGACGACGAACGTCGCGAGCAATCCGAGCGCGATCGCCCAGGCGGTCTGCGATCCGGCGGCGGGCCCGATCCACGCCGCGCCGACGCGCGCGCACGCCGACGCCGCGATCACGTTGTTCAGCGCGATCCACGCGAAGTTGCTCACGTAGAGCACGACGGCGACCGAGCCCGGCGCCGGCGAATGCCGAGCGCCGGCCGCGCCGCGATGACCGACGGCACGCGCAGCCGCGGGCCGAGCGGCGCGAGCGCGGCGACCAGCGCCGCGCCCGCCGACGCTGCCGACCGCGACCAGCGCCAGCGTCGCCGTGCAGGCTGAACGACGAGCGCGAGGCTGGCGCCGACCTGGAACGTCGTCGCGACGACGTTGGCGCCGACGAAGATCAGGAAGAGGTCGAGCGGTCGACTGCGTCTGCTCGGCAGGCGCGGTCGGGCGGATGTCGGCGGCGTTCACCGAGCGCCTAGGATACACGGTGGACAGGAACACTGTATCAGACGATATCGTATAAACATATGAGCCAAGCAGGCGATCTCGGTCACGCTGGATGCCGACAACCTCACCTGGCTGAAAGGGCGCGCGGGCGCGGCCGGCGTGCGCAGCGTCAGCGAGCTGCTCGATCAGATCGTCAGCGCGGCGCGCATCGTCCGGGACAGGTCGGACCTTCTCGCGTCCGGTCGTCGGCACGATCGACATCGACCGCCGAGCGATCCGTGGCTCGAGGAGCGGACGATGCGGTGCGCGGGATGTTCGACGCATCGCTGCGCCGGCCGCTCATGGTGAAAGAATCGTCTCCGGTGTACGGCATCGGCGCGCGAAAGAGAGGCGCGCCGTGGCTGAACCGCGCAGGCAGCGGTCACCGACACGCACGCGCTCGTGTTTCATGCCGCCGGCGGCGGCAAGCTCGGTCCGCGCGCCGCGTCGTTCTTCGATCGCTGCGAGCGGCGCGAGGCGATCCTCTACGTGCCGGCCGTCGTGATGTGGGAGTGCAGCCTGCTGGCGCGCGTGTCGCGGATCAACCTGCGCCGCACCGTGCGCGCGTTCTTCGACGATCTGTTCAGCAACCCGTCGTACCAGCCGCTCGACGTCACGCCGGAGCAGATCTTCCGGGCCGACGAGCTGCGGTTCACGCGCGATCCGTTCGACGCGCTCATCTGTGCGGCGGCGCAGACGATCGATCTGCCGCTGATCACGCCGCGATGCGCAGATCCGCGGATCCGGCACGGTCAAGGTGATCGTGGTGATCAGAGCGCACCATCGCCGACCGGCACGCACGGCCGATATCTGATCGAGCCGCCGGCCGCGCCCGGTCCGGCGCCGCTGCTGGTCGGCTTCCATGGCTACGGCGAGGACGCCGATGTGCAGCTGGAGCGGCATGCGCCGCATTCCGGCGCGGACCGCTGGCGGCTCGTGTCGATTCAGGGTCTCCACCGCTTCTACCAGCGCCGCGCCAACGAAGTCGTCGCGAGCTGGATGACGCGCCAGGATCGCGAGCTGGCGATCGCCGACAACCTCGCCTACGTCGCAGCGGTGCTCGACGACGTGGATCGCGAGCACCCGCGCGACGCCGCGGTTGGTCTTGACCGGCTTCTCGCAGGGCGTCGCGATGACGTTCCGGGCGCGCGGCCGCGTCGGCGCGCGTGGTGCGACGGCGTGATCGCGGTCGGCGGCGACGTGCCGCCGGAGCTCGGACCGGCCGCCGCTCGGCACGCGTCGGCCAGGCCCTCGTCTGCCACGGCAGCCGCGACGAGTGGTATACGACGGCGATTTTCGACCGCGACGTCCAGCGGCTGCGCGACGCCGGCGTGATCGTCGACGCCGCTGGAGTTCGACGGCGGACACGAATGGTCCGATCGAGGTCGTGCGAGGCGGCGTCGCTGCTTCCTTCGCGAGCAGCTGGCCATGATCGACGATCCGAACGCGCGACGATCGCCGACGCCGAGGTCGCTCGCGGAGCTGCGATGGGAGTTTCGCGCGCCGCAGAACCCCGCAGTCGAGACGCACGATGCGTTCGTCCGGCGCTGCACGCGCGTGGATGCGCGCGAGCTTCAGGACCGGCGGCGTGGCAGGCGTGGGTCGCCGTCACGATCGCAGCGATCGTCGGACAGGTGTGGCTGCACACGGTCGCGAAGATTCCGAACCCGGTCGCCGAGCGCGAGCAGCTGCGCGTATGCTGTCGAACCTTTACGTCAAGCCGTCTGTCGCGGGGCGGCACCGGCACGCGTCTGCTCGAGGCCGCGCTCGACTCGGTGCCGCGCCGATCAGCATCGATCGCGTCGTGCTGTGGCCGTCCGAGCGAAGCGTCACGCTCTACATGCGCGCCACGGCTTCTGCGCGGCGGCGACGTCATGGAGCTGAAGCTGTGATGAAGCCCACGATCGCGCGCTGCACGTCGGCGTAGACAGCTGCCTGCGCGGCCGGATCCTTCCTCGACAGCTTGAACGAGTGATCGCCCTTGCGCGACGACGTGCACGCGTTGGCGCAGGCCGCAGCGGCGCCAGGACCGGTGCGAGCTCGTCTGGCGTGCCGAACGCATCGCGCGTGCCCTGCACGAACAGCATCGGCCGGCCGATCGCCGGCAGATGCTTGTCGCGCCGTTCGGTCGGCTTGCCCGGCGGATGCAGCGGATAGCCGAGCAGCACGAGGCCGGCAGAGCGCAGCTCGGATCGGCGGCCGCGACCTGCGTGGCGATGCGGCCGCCCATCGACTTGCCGCCGATGAAGAGCGCGCGCGCGCGCTCGTCGACGCTGGCGTGCACCGCGTCGATCACCGCGCGATAGCAGGCCTCCAGCGCCGGCGCGCGATCCGGAATCTTCCGTCCCTGCTCGGTGTAGAGGAAGTTGAACGTGACGACGTCGACGCCCAGCGCCGACGAGCGCGCGAGCGAAGTCGACCATGAACGCGCTGCGCTGGCCGGCGCCCGCGCCGTGGCCGAGGATGAGCGGCTCGAACGGTGTCGACGCGGCTCGTGACGATTGCCGCTCGACACCGTCGTAGACGAGCGCCGTCGTGGCGGCGCCCGTCTCGAGCGGAATCGCTCAGCTCACTCGGATTTGGCAAGCGGTGTCGCCGACCTCGGCATCGGTCTTCAGTGCGTTCGTCACCGACAGCGCGCCGAACTGGGTGCGCCAGCGATCGCGCCAGCATCCGGTCGACTTCGCTCTGCACCACGCCGGTCAGCGTCACCCGCCCATGCTCCACGACGATGTGGATCGGCGGGTTCGGCCATGATCGCGTAGTTCCAGAAGTTCGAGTTGTTGTAGATCGATCGCGCGATCCGATACCGCAGCTCGTCGTCGAACTGCGACACCGGCAGCACGCCGATCTGATCGCTGACGCTGCGGACGCCGTCGACCTTGGCGATCCGCTTGGCGATGTCGTCGCGCTTGTACGGCATCGTCACCTTGCCGGTGAGCGTCACGACCCCGTCCTTCACGTTCGCGCTCACATCGTCGAAGATCGTGAACTGCGAGTATCGCTGCACGGTCGTCGCGATGTCCTTGGCGACCTGAAAGTCCTTGCGCTCGCCCTCGGCTGGTCTGCGCGGCGAGCGAGACGTTCGCCGTCAGAGCAGCAGGCCTGCGGCACATCGCGCACATTTCGAACATGTCGCCTCGAAGTCGATTGTCGACCGTGCGCTGCCTCGGAAGGGGCAAATGCGAGTGCCAGCGACATCGCGCTGAAAGCGCTGAATTCCGCGATGTTTCGTCGGCCGGACCGTCGCGCTGTCCTCTGAACATGACGGCTCGACCGCTGAATGTCAGTGGCCGGCGAAGGCGACGCCGAGCCCGTAGGTGACCGCCGCTTCGATGATGCCGACAACGGTCATCTCAGCGCCGCTGGCCCACCACGTGCGCGTCGTGACGAGCGACTTCGACGGCGCCGACGACGAAGTGCGCGAGCCGTGCTGATGACGAACGACGCGATCACGGCCGGCATGCCGACGGCGAAGAAGAACGGGATGATCGGGATGAAGCCGCCGATGGCCGTCGAGACGCTCGCCGACAGCGTCGATCGCCACGGGTTGGGAAACGTGTCCTCGCTGAGCCCGAGCTCCTCGTGGACGAGCGTGCGCAGGAACTGCTTCGGCTCCTTCTGGAGCCGCTCGGCCATCGACCGCGATTCCTCCGCCGAGAAGCCCTTCAGCTGGTAGAACAGCTCGAGCTCGAGCATCTCCTCGTGCGGGTCCTCGTCGATCTCGGCCTGCTCCCGCGCGATCTCCGACTCGTAGACCTCGCGCTGCGATTTCGACGACAGGTACGCGCCGGCGCCCATCGACAGCGCGCTGGCCAGCGTGCCGGCGAGGCCCGCGGCGAGCACGACCTCGCTGCCGCCGGTGTAGCCGGCCATGCCCGAGACGATGCCGAACACCGCGCCGAGGCCGTCGTTGACGCCGTAGATCGCGTCGCCGATCCAGCCGGTGCCGCGGACGTGCCAGCGCTCGCGGCCGAGAATCGAGTCGAGCGTCGATCGCGGCGTCGGCATCTTGCCGCCGGCCAGCGTGCGCAGGACGACCGCGTGATCGCGCTCCTCGAGCATCGCCTCTTCGGCGATCTGGCGATCGGTCGGGTCGCTCAGCCGCTGCATCAGCTGGTCGTATTCGGCTTCGGCCTTGTTCTCCTCCTGCTCGAGGCGGTGCAGGACGACGTTCGGATCGGAGATGCGCTGGAACCACGACAGCCCGCGCTCGACCTCCGTCGGATCGGGCACGCGTCCGGTCGATGCGGCGATGCGTTCGGACCAGCGCGCGGCGTGCTTGTCCTCCTGATCGGCCAGCCGCATCAGGATGTCCTTGCGCTTGGGATCGGTTTCGCGGTTCGGCGAGATGCTTGTAGGTGCGCCGCCGCCTCGACCTCGCGGCGCCACATCTTCTCGACCGTGGCGAGGTTGCGTCTTGTCGATCGACATCTATCCGATCAGCTCTCTCGAAGAGCACGATGGTGCCGATGCCGGCCGCGATCAGCAGCACCTGGCGCAGCGCGTTGGCGTCGATCTCGCCGCTTGTGCAGGTTGGGAATCAGATCCGACATCGCGATGTAGCAGCAGGCTCGCCGCCGGACAGCGCCAGCACGTACGGGCCGGATGCTCGGGATCACCTGGACCGCGCCGAAGGCGACGAGCGCGCCGGCGATGCTCGCCGCGCCGGTCACGACGTTCAGCAGCAGCGCGCGCCCGCGGCTGTAGCCCGACGGCGAGCAGGATGGCGACGTCGCCGACCTCCTGCGGAATCTCGTGCGCGGCGACCGCGATCGCGGTGCTGATGCCGAGCGGCACCGACGTCATCACCGCCGAGCAGATGATCGCGCCGTCGATGAAGTTGTGGAAGCCGTCGCCGATGAAGAGCAGCGGCGCCGTCGCGCCGTGCACCTCGCATTCGTCGCGTGTGGCAGTGGCGGAGGAGCACCAGCTTCTCGAGGGCGAAGAACAGCAGGATGCCCGGCGAGCAGCGTCCCGAAGACCGCCTGCGGCGCGAGCAAGCGTCAGCGCCTCGGGCAGAATGTCGCAGCAGCGCGACGCCGAGCAGCGCGCCGACCGCGTAGCTGACCAGCCACGGCACGCAGTCGCGTGCGGACGTGCGATGGAAACGAGACGAGCGTCGAGGCGACCGAGCAGGCCGCCGCAGCTGCCGAGGAGGCTCAGGCCGAGCGCGGTCGCGAGCACATGCACGCGACATTCTATTGCGGATTGCGGATTGCGGATTGGTGGATTGAGCGACGATCTACGTTGCGACGTAGCCCGGCGCGCGCGGACGCGATACGCGCGATTGCGCAGCTCGACGCGAATCGAGTGCCAGCGGCCGTCCTTTTTCCGCTCGACGGATAGCCGAGGTAGTACTGCTTGCTCAATTCGTCGGCGATGCTCGCGGTCGCCGGGTTGAGATCGCGCGGATCGCGGATGATCTCGGTGCGCCCGCCGCTGTCGTCGGTCATGTCGCGCAGCGCGACGACGTTGACGCGATCGTCGCTGGGATAGCCGCGTCGATATCCGCCGCCGCCGCCCCGGCGGAGGCTGACGCGGCATGGTCGGCGGCGGGCCGCCGTAGCGGCCAGGCGCACCGGGAACGGACGCGGAAACGGCGACGGCATCGGCGCTCGCGGAGGCGGTGGTGGGCGCGATGGCGTTTCGCCCACGCCGTCGATCCCGATCGCGTAGACGAGCGTTTCGGTCTCGCGAATCTGCGTCTTCAGCTCGCGGACGGTCGTTGCGCTCGCGGTGTCGTTGCCGTCCGAGATCACGAGCAGCGCCTTCTTCCGGTTCTGTCCCTGCTGCGGTCAGCGGGATCGCCTCGGCGACGGTGTCGACATCGCCGTGCCGCCGTTCGGTTCGATGTGTCCGAGCGCGCGCGACCAGCTGCTGGCGATCCCTGGTCCAGGACTGCAGCAGCACCGGCGTGTTGCTGAAGCGGTACAGGAAAACCTCGTCCTGCCGGTCCAGGAGATCGTTCAGGAGACGGTCGAGCGCCGATTGCGCTTCCTGAATCTTGGCTCCGGCCATGCTGCCGCTGCGTGTCGAGCGCGATCCCGAGGCTCACCGGCACGCGGTCCGCGCTGAACTGGCGTGACCGTCATCGGCTTGATCGTCTTCGTAGACGCACGAAGTCGTCCTGCCGGAGTCCGGGAACGAACCGGCCGTTGATGATCGGACACGGTTGCCGTGACGTTGATCAGCTCGACACCGCTCTTGAAGCGAGGCCTGCGCGTCCGTCGTCGGGGCGTGCCGGCGGCTGCGGCTGCTGGCCGTGCAGCGACACGACGAGCCATCCGAGCACTGACCGCCGTGGCTGCGTGGCGGCTCGACATCGACCTCAGGCTCTTGCGGAACGCATACATCGCCTGCGGGGTGTGGGGCAAAACTCCTGCCTGCACGCCCCGGTCGTTTTACCGTGAAACTTCGCTGTCGAGTCGAAAAAGCGCCTCGCCGGCTGTGCTCCGGTCTGGACACCGTGTCCCCGGTGCGAGACGAACCGAAAAGGCCGAGGCCACCCGTCGCGGGCTGGCGGGGCCTGGCTCAGTTCGAAGGGCCTGCCTGCCTCGGCTGATCCCTTCCACGAAGACCAGCCCTTCACGCTCCGCCAACGTCCGCACGGACTTGAAGCCATCGGCCTCGAGGGCCTTTGTGGCATCGCCAGAAGCGACAAACGGCGGTCCGCTCTGCATCCGCGAGAGCACCGCGCCGAAGGCCGCCGCGCGGCACGCGCGCCGACGACCAGCACGCGGCCGCCGCCTCGCAGGACTCGCATCGAGCTCGCGGGTCGCGGCGACCCGCCCTTCGGGACGCATCGTCCCGAACAGGCCGGCCGTGTCGTCGACCACCGCAAGGTCGAACTCATCATCTGCCAGCGGAAGCTGCGTCGGCGCCGCGACTTCGACCTCGACGAGCACCCCGGCGTCCTCTGCGGCCTTTCGCGCGCGTGCGGCGGATGGCTCGTCGGGTGCGACGACGACGGCGCGGCCGGACAACCCGACCTTGCCGGCCACGGCCGCCAGCCGGCCGCCATGCGCGCAGCCCACCTGCAGAAACCTGTCGCCCATCTTCACGGCGGTCATGCCGACGATCAGGAGATACGGATCGCCTTTCTTCAGAAACATGTCACTACGGCTTCAGCTTACCGCACACGGGGCTCCTGCTCGACGCGCCGCGCCCGATGATCGCGCCCTCGTGTTAGCTAACGTTAGCTAACCGCGGAAAGCTGACAGCCGAAACGCTGAAAGCGATATGATCGTCAGCTCATGTCTACTCCCGTTGATATTGCTCCTGCACGCGGCAAACTCGGCGTGCTGCTCGTTGGTCTCGGCGCCGTCAGCACCACCACGATTGCCGGCGTTCTCGCGATTCGCAAAGGCATTTCGCAAGCCGATCGGTTCCCTGACGCAGATGGGGACGATCCGTCTCGGCAAGCGGACCGAGGGGCGCTCGCCGAGAATCAGCGACGTGGTGCCGCTCACACCGCTGAACGATCATCGTCTTCGGCGGCTGGGACATTTTCGAGGACGACTGCTACGCCGCGGCGCGAACCGCTGGTGTGATCGAGCCCGCGCTGCTCGATCAGGTCCGTCCCGAGCTCGAGAAGATCCGGCCGTGGCCCGGCGGTCTTCGACAAGCACTACGTCAAGCGGCTCGACGGCCCCAACGTGAAGAAGGGCCAGAACAAGAAGGATCTCGCCGAACAGGTCGTCGACGACATCCGCAGGTTCAAAGCCGACAACAACCTCGATCGGATGGTCATGGTCTGGTGCGGCAGCACCGAGATCTTCGCGACCGAGTCGCCGGCGCACCAGACGATCGAGGCCTTCGAGCGTGCGCTCGAGGCAGAACGATCCGTCGATTCCGTCGAGCATGGTCTACGCCTACGCGGCGATCCGCGAAGGCATTCCCTACGCCAACGCGGCGCCGAACCTCACCGCCGACATCCCGGCGCTGGTCGCGCTCGCCGCGAAGACGCAGTCGCCGCTGGCCGGCAAGGATCTCAAGACCGGCCAGACGCTGATCAAGACGATCATCGCGCCCGGGCTCAAGGCGCGGCTGCTCGGCGTCGAAGGCTGAGTACTCGACCAACATCCTCGGCAACCGCGACGGCGAGGTGCTCGACGATCCCGAGTCGTTCAAGACCAAGGAAGAGAGCAAGAAGTCGGTGCTCGACTACATCCTCCAGCCGCAGCTGTACCCGGATCTCTACGCAAGACCTCTGCCACGTCGTGCGGATCAACTACTATCCGCCGCGCGGCGACAACAAGGAAGGCTGGGACAACATCGATCTCGTCGGGCTGGCTCGGCTACCAGATGCAGCTCAAGATCAACTTCCTCTGCCGCGACAGCATCCTCGCCGCGCCGATCGTCCTCGACGTGGCGCTGTTCATGGATCTGGCGAAGCGCGCCGGGATGTCGGGCATCCAGGAGTGGCTGTCGTTCTACTTCAAGAGCCCGGTGCACGCGCCGGGCCTCTATCCCGAGCACGACCTGTTCATTCAGCTGATGAAGCTGAAGAACACGCTGCGGTACCTGAAGGGCGAAGAGCTGATCACGCATCTTGGCCGTGAGTACTACGACTAGATCCCATACGCCCAGCCGGCGCTGATAGGCGGCATCGTCATGGGCGTGCTGTCGGCGCTGCCGATCATTTCCGCCGGCAACGCCTGCTGCTGCCTGTGGGTCGTCACCGGCGGCTTCGTGGCGGCCTACCTCTTCCAGCAGAACCGAGCGGCGCCGATCACGCCGGCCGACGGGGCTCTCGTCGGCCTGCTGGCCGGTCTCGTCCGGCGCGCTGATCCGCACGGTGGTCGCCATTCCGATCGATCTGATGGTGGCGCCGATGGAGCGGGCGATGCTGCAGCGGTTCCTGGACATGGGCACGTTCCGCCGGAAGCCCGCGACATGCTCGAGCGATTTAGCCGCGGCGGTGCCGCGGGCGGCGCGTCTTCGTGCTCAGCCACATCATCGGCCTGATGTTCTGGCTGTTCGTGGGCGCCATGTTTTCCGACGCTCGGCGGCCTGCTTGGCGCGCTGATTTTCAAGAAGCAGACGCCTGCCCGGCGTCATCGACATTCCACCGACCACCGCCTGAACGCACAACCGGCCTCGGAACACCAGAAGCCGGCTACGAGGCACGGCTACACGCGACGGTTGCCATCGACCATCGACCATCGGCCCATCGATTGTGGCCATAGCGATCAGCCATTCTTTGAGTGTCTGACCGCCTGCCCATGCCTGCGACGCCTGCGTTGCTATCGACAATGGCTCACCGAGCCGAGATTCGAGGACGTGGAGTGGGTCTTGATAGCCGTCGCTCTGGCCATGCAGGTGCCATTGCAGCGCCCTGCGCCGCTGCCCGTCCTCCCGCTGACGCAGCTGGACGAGCGGGTCGCCATCCAGCGATCTCGACAATGCGGACCTTCTCGCTCACGATCGCGCAGCCCGGCCCGATCCACGATCTGCTGCTGCTGCTGGTGCGCGGAACCAGCCTGAGCGTCGTGCCGGATCCGGGGATCGGCGGCACGTTCATCGGCGAGCTGAAGAACGTCACCGTGCGCCAGGCGCTCGGCGCTGATCCTGCGGCCGCTCGGTCTCGACTACTCGCTCGATGGCACGCGTGATTCGCGTGTTCCAGGCGCGAGCCCGAGACGCGGCATCTTCGATCTCAACTACCTCGCAACGAGCGCGCACGGGACAGAGCAGGATCGGTCGCCGACGCCGGTCCCAGCACGCCAGCGTCACGGCGCTCGACGAAGGCCGACGTGTTCGAGGAGTCTGGCGAATGGCGTCCGCACGCTGCTGACCGAACGCGGCGACGTTCAACGCATCGATCGGAAGGCGGGCCTTCTGCAGGTGACCGACTTCCCGGAACGGCTCGACCGCGTCGCGACCTATCTCGATACCGTGCAGGAGCGCATGCACCGGCAGGTGCAGATCGATGCGCGTGTGATCGAGGTCGAGCCGACCGATGCGAGAACGCTGCCGGGCATCGACTGGCAAAGCGTGTCGTCGAAGATGAGCGGGTCGCGCGACCCGGCTGGCGTGCCGCCTGCCACGCGCCCGGCGATGAACGGCCTGCGAGTGAACGACGTCGGCAAGCTGCTGGCGCTGCTCGGACAGCAGGGCACCGTGACGCATCGTCGCGAACCCGCGGTTGCTGACGCTCAACAACGAGCCGTCGATCGTCCGGAGCGACGACGATGAGCTTCAGCGTGACGCCGCAGATTGCAGGCGACTCGGTCGTCACGCCTGAGCGTGACCCCGATCGTTCGGTCTCCGGCCGTGTTCGAGTCCGACATGCTTGCGCGCATGGCCGACGGCGAAACGCTGGTCGTCTCCGGCTTCACCCGCGATCGCGAGGTGCAAGGAGAAGCAGGCCGCCGGCGTCAATGGCGGCTGGTTCGGCCGCGAGCACGGTGATCACGCACAAGCACGTCGAGCTCGTGATTCTGCTGACGGCGAAAATCGTGGCCGGCGTGTCGGCTCACTGACTATGTACGAGACACTACTACGGGTTTTCGGAGAAGCCGTTCAGCCTGACGCCGGATCCGAAGTATCTCTACCGCAGCCAGTCGCACGCCAACGCGTTCGATCTGCTGCAGTACGCCATCCGCCGGCGCGAAGGCTTCGTGGTCGTGACCGGCGACATCGGCACCGGCAAGACCACGCTGTGCCGCGCGCTGCTCGAGCAGATCGATCGCAACGACGTTCACCGCGCTCGTGCTGAATCCGTTCCTGTCGGAAGAGGATCTGCTGAAGCGGATCCTGCAGGACTTCGGCGTGATCTCGCGCGAGGACGTCAAGGCGCGGCCGGCTGGCGGACGTCGAGCAAGCAGGAGCTGATCGAGACGCTCTACGATTTCCTGCTGTCGCTGATCCCGCTGCAAGGCGCAGCGCCGTGCTGATCATCGACGAAGCGCAGAACCTGCCGCTGCCGGTGCTCGAGCAGATCCGCATCCTGTCGAACCTCGAGACCGACAAGGAGAAGCTGCTGCAGATCATCCTGGTCGGCCAGCTCGAACCTGCAGACGCTGCTGCGATCGCCGGAGATGCGCCAGCTCGATCAGCGGGTGTCGATTCGCTATCGAGCTCGAGCCGCTCGATGCTGAGACCGGTCGCCGCGTACGTCGCGCATCGGCTGGCGATTGCCGGCGGCAACGAGGCCGCGGTGACCTTCGCGCCGAAGGCACTGCAGCAGGTGCATCGCTGGTCCGGCGGCATTCCGCGCCTCATCAACCTGATCTGCGATCGCGCGCTCCTTGCGGCGTTTTCCATCCGTGCGAACCGCATCACGGCCGAGATGGTTGCGCACGCGGCGGAGAACCTCGATGTGCCTGCACCGCCGCCGGCGGCTTTCGGGCTGGCTTCAGACGCAAGGCGTCGTTCGTCGCCGCCGCCGCCGTGGTGTTGCTGTCGTCGACCTTTGCCGTCGGCGCCTCGGCGTATGTCTACCAGCGTTTGGCGACGTCCGGGCCGGTCGCACGGTCAACGGCGCGCCGTCGGGCCGATTCCTGCGGCCCCCGTCACACCGGCAGCGGCCGTCCGCGAGCCGTCGCGCCCGCCGGATCGTGAGCTGCCGGCCGAAGCCGGCGTTCACGATTCTGGTCGAGCTCGTTTCCTGACGGGCTGGCGAGCACCGCGGCGAACGTCGCCTCGACGACCGAATGGCTCGAGGCGTCCGGTTTCCGCGTGTTCCATGCGCAGGTGCACCTCGGATCGCGCGGGCGCTGGCAGCGCGTGCTGGCCGGGCCTACGGCGATTCGCAGTCGGCGAGGCGGGACATGGAGCGGATCAGAGCCGCGGCGCCAGAGAGCGATGCGCATCTGGTGAGCGCAGGCTTTGCGATTGGGCTTGCGGCTGCGGCGCCGCGCGAACTCTGATCCTCGGTTCCATCCATCGAGCACGGAGCCGTGAGCCTCATTCTCAACGCGCTTGCCGCCGTTCCGTCGACGCTCGCGATACCGAGGAGCCGTCTCACGTCCGCGCTGCCGCCGAGTCGCTTCCCGGCCGCGCTGCCGCTGAGCCGTCGCCCGGCCGTGTCGCCGGTGAGCCGTCTGCCGGCCGCGCGAGGGCCGACACCGTGCCTGCCTGCTCGGATACGCGGCTCCGTCGACGCGCAGCTTCGCGGTCAACAGCCTGGTCGGCTACTGCATCGCGTCACTGATTTTCGGGTTCGTTGGCGTGGCCGATGCTGATCGCCGTGCTGTCGCCGCCGCCGGAACCTGCCGGGCGAGCGGCCCCGACGCTGCTGCCGCGAGCCTCGTCTTCGATCAAGGCGGCGCGCGGAAACACGAACACCACCGGCCCGGAGCGGACCGGTCCGTCGCCGGCTGGGGAGCGCGATGGAGCCCGGTCCGTCGCCGACAGTCACCCCGCCTGCCCTCGTGCCGCCGATCGTAAAGCCGGCGCCAGCGCCGGCGGCGACACCACCGGTTGCGCCCGAGCCCGTAGTCGAACGCCCTGTTCCTCCACGCCCGGTCAGAGCAACTCCGGTCGGCTCGGCGCCACGAGCTCGTCAGCGCATCCACGCGCGACGCGCCCAGTGGAGGCCTCACGAGGCGACGGTGCTTTCTCCGCCGGCCATGCGCTCCACGGTTTCAGCTCCGGCGACGGCTGCATCACCGTCGGCCAGCGCCCCAGCTCCGCGCCGGGTTGCTGCCCGAGGAATCATTTCGGCCTGGCACTCTACTATCAGCGCCTCGGCGACTTCGACAACGCGCTCGGTGCACTACCTCGCGTTGCTGCAGCACAACGCCGCGAGTGCCGAAGTGCACAACAACCTGGGCCTCCTGATGAGACCATGGGCAGCGGGCCAGGCGGTCAGGCAGTTTCAACAGGCCATCGCGATCGATCCCAGCTACGTCAAGGCGCACAACAACCTGGGCGTCGCTCTGATGCGCGGCGGACTCGCCTGTGGCCGCAGCTGCCGAATTTCACGTCGCGCTTGCGGCCGACCCGCGCAATGTCGAGTCGCTCGTCAACCTCGCGCTGTTGCAAGAGGCCGCGGGTCGCTCTGCCGACGCGCGCGACCTGCTTCAGCGCGCAGTCGCCATCGATCCCCGCAACCCCGGCTCGCACTACAACCTCGCCATCGTCGCCGACGAAAGCGGCGACGCGGCAACCGCGATCGAACACTATCGAGCCTTTCTCCGTCTCGGAAGGGTGACCAACGCCGACCTCGCCGGGCGCGCGTCCGCGCCAGGCTCGCGACCCTGGGCCAAGCCGCCTCTATAATCGGCGGCATGTCCGATCCGCAGTCCAGCCAGAGATTGCCGACCTTCTTCGCGAAGACCGAACATATGCGCCGCCCGCGGACTTCCGAGCGAAGCGCGTGGTCCGCGACGAGAGCATTTACGCCGTCGCCGACGCGTGATCCCGAGGCTTTCTGGGCCGCGTTTCGCCAGCGAGCTCGAATGGTCGCGCCCGTGGGACGCGCGTGCTCGACTGGCAGCCGCCGCACGCCAGGTGGTTCGTCGGCGGGACGATCAACGTCAGCGTCAATTGCCTCGATCGGCACGTGCGAGGACCGCGCGCGCAACAAGGCCGCGCTGATCTGGGAAGGCGAGCCCGGCGATCGCCGCACGCTCACCTACTTCGATCTCTACCGCGCAGGTCTGCTACGTTCGCCAACGTGCTGAAGTCGCTCGGCGTCAACGAAGGCGATCGCGTCGCGCTCTATCATGCCGCTGGTTCCCGAGCTCGCGATCGCGATGCTCGCGTGCGCGCGCATCGGCGCCATCCACAGCGTCGTCTTTGGCGGCTTCAGTGCCGAGTCGCTGCGCGATCGCATCAACGACTCGCCAGCACGCCGCTGCTGGTCACCGCCGACGGCGGCTACCGCCGCGGCCAGATCGTCGCCGCTGAAGAAGATGGCCGACGAGGCGGTCGCAGGACACGCCGTCGATCGAGCACGTCGTCGTCGTGCAGCGGGCCGGGTCGCCGCGCTGCCGGTCGCAGCATGAAGACGGGCCGCGATCACTGGTATCACGAGCTGATGCAGCGATGCGCCGCTGCACGTGCGATCCGGAGCCGATGGACGCCGAGGACATGCTCTACATCCTCTACACGTCCGGGCACGACCGGAAAGCCCAAGGGCATCGTGCACACGACCGGCGGCTATCTGGTCGGCACGTACGCGACGACGAAGCTCGTCTTCGATCTGCAGGACGACGACGTCTACTGGTGCACGGCCGACATCGGCTGGGTCACCGGTCACAGCTACGTCGTCTACGGTCCGCTCGTCGAACGGCGCGACCGTGCTGATGTACGAGGGCGCGCCGGACTGGCCGCAGAAGGATCGCTTCTGGTCGATCATCGAGCGGCTACGGCGTGACCGATGTTCTACACGGCGCCGACGGCGATCCGCGCGTTCATGCAGCTGGGGCACCGAGTGGCCGCAGAAGCGCGATCTGTCGTCGCTGCGCCTCATCGGGTCGGTGGGCGAGCCGATCAACCCCGAAGCCTGGGTCTGGTATCACACGTTACATCGGCGGTGAGCCGCTGCCCGGTCGTCGACACGTGGTGGCAGACGGAGACGGGCGCGATCATGATTACGCCGCTGCCCGGCGTGACGACGCTCAAGCCCGGGTCGGCGACGCGTCCGTTTCCCGGAATCTCCGCGGAGATCCGCAACGAGAGCGGCGAGAAAGTGGAGGTTGGCGGCGGCCTGCTCGCGTTGACGCGCCCGTGGCCCGTCGATGCTGCGCGGCATCTACGGCGATCCCGATCGTTACGTCCGTCAATGCTGGAACAAGTGGGGCACCGACGTCTACGTCACCGGCGACGGCGCGAAGCGCGACGCTGACGGCGACTTCTGGCTGCTCGGACGCGTGGACGATGTGCATCAACGTCGCGGGACATCGCATCGGCACGATGGAGGTCGAGAGCGCGCTCGTGGATCACCCCGCCGTCGCCGAAGCGGCCGTGGTGGGCGCGCGCGCACGAGATCAAGGGGCAGGCGATCGCCGCGTTCGTCACGCTGAAGGAAGGGCGGGCGCGATTGCCCAGTCGAAGCAGCTGATCGACGAGCTCAAACGAGCACGTCGTCACGAAGATCGGCGCGATCGCGCGGCCGGACGATATTCTCTTCGCGGCCGATCTGCCGAAGACGCGATCGGGCAAGATCATGCGGCGCCTGTTGCGCGACATCGCGGAAGGCAAGGCGCATCGGCGACACGACGACGTTGGCCGATCCGGCGCGTCGTGGCGAAGCTGAAGGAGAACTACGAAGACGAATACAGGAGCTAAGGCGCCGGACTGTCGGAGCGCGGTGCGCCCGGGTATCCAGTCGACCCGCTCTGACCCGGTTGCGCCCTTGCTGCTTCGCGCGCGCAACCGCGGCTTCCGCGTCGACCAGCAGACGCTCCGGATCGATCACCATCCCGACCACGCAACCTGGACGTTGACGACGGCGGCGCTGATGGTCACCGATACCGGCAGATCCGCGCGATGCGGTGGGAAGATCATTCGCTCCGCCACCGTCGAGCGCGGGCGCTTCGGCGAGTGAAGCGGCGTGCCCCGCGTCGTTGCCGGTGAGAGCACGGCAAACGAATCTTCCGAATGGCGTGCCACCCAGTCGAGCTGCCGGAAACTACTGGCGGATCAGGATCCCCAGGCGCTCGAGAATCTTGTCGCCGACGCCATGCCGTGCGCCTCGTTGATCGCCGAGAGGTTGTCGACGTCGAACAGAATCAGCGAAACGGCGTGCGGGGCGAACCGCGCGCTCGACTTCCTTGGCGAGCACCGCGTCGAACAGCGCGCGCGTGTGCGGAGCGTGGTGAGCTTGTCGATGACGGCACTGTCGTTGGTTCCTGCCGCACGCGCTCGGTGTAGGCGGCGAGCAGATCGAACGATGCGCGCCGCACCAGCTGCGCCACGTGCGGCCAGGGTTCGCTCGTTGGCGCCGATGGCGTCGTCGAGCGCCAGCTCGTCGAGCGCGCTGCGTTCGGTCAGATAGGCAAACGTGAACAACCGCTCGATTGACAGCGAGCGCTCCAGGCTGACGGGTGGAGATCCGCGATGAGACCGCCTCGAGCGTCGACCGCGGCCGAATCCCGGACCGCAATCCCGAGGAGCTTCGCGAGCAGCAGGCCCAGCCGGCGACAGTATTCGCCGTCGAGCGGCTCATCGCCGCTGTAAGGGAAGATGCCGACGGTGTCGGCCGTCACCTCAGTCAATTCGTCCCAACAGAAGCGCGGAGGCTTGCTGCCTGAGGTCGCCCTGAATGTGTCCCTCCGACCCGCCTGGGTGGCCTGAGCCGATGTCCATGTTCTCTGAGATCGAGCATGTTAGCCCGGCTTCCACCCGTCGGCAACCGAGTGCCGGACACTGGGTCGCCACCTCTACCGTCCGCTACTTTTCGAACCGACATATCAGGGGGACCTGTCGGTCAGCGTCCGTCCAGGTGGAGGCACGTCGATCTGGACGCGGGCACGCCGGGCAGCCTCGACAGATGTGGTAAGCTTTTTCGGCGAGAGCGATTCGGAAGGTCTCTTTCAAGGACTCATTTTGCGCAAGAAAATCGGTGAGTGCCTGATTCAGGCAGGCCTCATCACGGAAGACGACCTCAGCATCGGCGCTGACCGAGCACAAGCGTACCGGCGAACGCGTCGGGCGTCGTCCTCGTGCGCATGAACCTCGCCACGGAAAAGCAGATCGCGAAGGCGCTCGCGCTTCCAGCTCGGCTTTCCGTACATCAACCTCGCCGAGAACCCGCCCGATCCGACCGCGGTCGTCCTGATTCCCAAGGAGGTCGCGCTCAAGCGCGTCTGCGTGGCCGTCCGCCTGGAAAAGAACCTGCTGACGGTCGCGATGTCCGATCCGCTGCTGTTCAGCCTCGTCCAGGATCTCGAGTTCCAGACCGGCTATCGCATCAAGCAGGTCGTCGCGACGCGCGGCGACATCATCGACGCGATTCAGACCGGCTATCCCGACAAGGCGCTGATGCGCGCGACGCCGGCAGCCGCAGCGAGCTCGCGGTGACCGCGACCGCGCGGCGCCGCGCGCGGCGCGCCGGGCGTCGACGTGCCGCGCCGGCGAGACGGCGCTGGCGCGGCGGGCCGAAGAGGACGTGCTTCGAGCCGGTCGCCGGCCTCAAGGAGCGCAGCGAAGCGGCGCCGATCATCGACCTCGTCGATCTCGTCGTGAAGAGCGCGATCAAGAGCAAGGCGAGCGACATCCACGTCGAGCCGATGGAGAAAGGCGTCCTCATCCGCCACCGCCTCGACGGCCTGCTCAAGGAAGTGATGGACCTGCCCAAGTGGGTCCACGAGGGGCTGATCGCGCGCCTCAAGATCATGGCCGGCATGGACATCGCCGAGAAGCGGCTGCCGCAGGACGGCCGTCTCCGCTCGACGGCGGAGGACGGCACCGAGGTCGACTTCCGCGTCTCGACGCTGCGCACGCTGTTCGGCGAGAAGGTCGTGATGCGCGTGCTCGATCACCGCAAGGGCGTGCCCGCCGCTCGAGGAGATCGGCATGTCGGCGGCCGCGCTCGAAGAGGTGCGCGAGTTCCTCCGCCACCAGCACGGCATGATTCTCGTCGTCGGCCCGACCGGCAGCGGCAAGACGACGACGCTGAGCTCGGCGCTGAAGGCGGTGCAGTCGGAGAAGACCAACATCATCACGATCGAGGATCCGGTCGAGTACTCAGATCCCGGGCGTCAACCAGACGCAGATCAACGAGAAGATCAAGCTGACGTTCGCGAGCGCGCTGCGCTCGATCCTGCGGCAGGATCCCGACGTCATCCTGCTCGGCGAGATCCGCGACGCCGAGACCGCGAAGATCGCGATGCAGGCGGCGCAGACCGGCCACCTCGTGCTGTCGACGCTGCACACCGACAACGCGCCGTCGGTCGTCACGCGCCTGATGGACATCGGCGCCGAGTCCTACGTCATCGCGTCGGCGCTCGTCGGCGTCGTCGCGCAGCGCCTCGTGCGGCGGCTGTGCGTGCACTGCCGCCGTCAGTACGCCGCCGGCCGACGTCCTGCGCGCGCTGAACATCGCCGAAGCCGACGCGGCGGCGATTCCGTTCTACAAGTCGGTCGGCTGCGATCAGTGCAACCACACCGGCTACCGCGGCCGCATCGGCATCTACGAAGTGATGCGGGTCACCGACAAGCTGCGGCGGCTGATCGCGGCGCAAGTCGACCGAGGATCAGCTCCGCGAGGCGGCGATCGCCGGCGGCATGATCACGCTCGGCGAGGACGGTCTCGCGAAGGTGAAGAGCGGCATCACGACGCCCGAGGAGCTGCTGCGCGTGGTGACCGAAGTGCGCGAGATGCGCACGCTCTGCGCGGGATGCGGGTCGGCGGTGGGCGTCGACTTCAACGCCTGTCCGCAGTGCGGCAAGCGGCTCGGCGGCGGCTGCCCGCACTGCGGCCGCGCGCTGCAGCCGGGCTGGAATTTCTGCCCGTACTGCGCGCGCAGCACCGAGCGAGCGTCGAAGCGCGCCCGAAGCGCCTGCGCGATCAGCGACGAGTCCGCGAAGGCCGGCGCGAGCTGCCGGCCGCCAACGTCGCGGAGTTCAAGAAGTAGGTGGCGCTCAAGAACTACTACGAGCTCCTCGAGATCGCGCCCGACTGCGCCCGCCGACGAGGTGAAGCGGCCGTTCCGCCTGCAGATCGCCCGCTACCATCCGGACAAGGTCCAGCACCTCGGCAAGGAATTTCAGAGCATGGCGGCGCGATCGCGCCGCCGAGCTCACCGAGGCCTACCGGATCCTGTCCGACGACGGAGCGTCGGGCCGAGTACGACCGCGCGCTTCGCGGAAGCCGGCGGCGCAGCCGCGCCGCCTGCCGCGACGGCGCCGCCAGCCGCGCGGCAGCAGGCCACGCCCGATCCGCAGCCGCCGATCGCGTCCTCCGCCGCCGTCGAATCGATGCTCGGCCGCGCCAGACGCGTGGCGCGCAGTTCCAGGAGGAGCGCGCCACGCCGCGACGAGTTCGTCCGCAAGGCGGCGATGGGCCGTCTGCGCCAGGCGCTGGAGGCGGTCGGCGGCGGATGCTGAAGAAACGCAGGTGCGCGGGATTCGATCTCGCGCTGCTCCCGAAGAAGACGATGTTCGGCCGGAGCAGAACCCGCAGCTGCTCGGGCGATTCGTGTCGCAGCTCGATCGAGAGGCGATTGCCGATGCCTGGGCGCAGGCGCTGAAGGCAGGGCGATTCGAAGAACGACGAGGTCTGCGTGCTGCTGATGGGAACGGTCGTGTCGCCCGCCGGGGAGCTGGCCGGTGAAATCGCCAGCCAGCGGCGGAAGTCGCGCGGCGCCCAGGCTGACGCTGATTCCGGTGGACGCCCAGGTCTGGCACGCGCACATGCCGCTCGACGCGCCCGCCCATCGCCAAGACCCTTCTCACGCGCCTCAAAGCGGGTCATAATCAGAGGGAACCCGGTCCCTGACGTGTCTCGTCTGAGTCTTAGTGCCATGCCTCTGATTGAAACCAGTCGACCTCTGGAAGACCTACGTGATGGGCGACGAGGAGATCCACGCGCTGCGCGGCGTCTCGATCCAGATCGAGCGCGGCGAGTACGTCGCGATCATGGGGCCGTCGGGCTCGGGCAAGTCGACGCTGATGAACCTGATCGGCTGCCTCGACACGCCGAGCAAGGGCTCGCTACCTGCTGAACGAGCAAGCAGGTGAGCCAGATGAACGACAACGAGCTGGCGCGCATCCGCAACGAAGAGATCGGGTTCGTGTTCCAGACCTTCAACCTGCTGCCGCGCGCGACCGCGCTGCACAACGTGGAGCTGCCGCTGGTCTACGCCGGCGTGGCCGCGAAGGATCGCGCTCGAGCGCGCCAAGGCGGCGCTCGAGAAAGTCGAGCTCGGCGAGCGCATGCACGCACCGGCCGAACGAGCTGTCGGGCGGCCAGCGCCAGCGCGTCGCGATCGCCCGCGCGCTCGTCAACAACCCGTCGATCCTGCTCGCCGACGAGCCGACCGGCAACCTCGACTCGAAGACCGGCGCCGAAATCATGGGCCTCTTCGAGCGGCCTGCACGAAGCCGGCAACACGATCGTCCTCGTCACGCACGAACCCGACGTCGCCGCGTTCGCCTACCGCACCATCCACATCCGAGACGGGAAAGTCGAGAACGACGTTCCGCCGCGCTGCAGAAGAAGAGTCAGGAATCTTAGAACTCCAGCCGAGCTTCAACTCTTTCACAGCTTCCCAGACTAAACCGCCGCGAAGTGTCCTGGCGGCAACTTCTCGTAGAGGCGGCGCCGCGATTCACGCGAGCGCGGGATCCAGCACGACGCGCTGTCTCTGCGCGTCGGGATCGGGAACCGGAATCGCCGACAGCAATGCGCTTCGTATATGGGTGCTGCGGTGAGGCGAATAGCGACGCCGTCGGCCCCA